>Ga0255095_1000033_pt1 | contig 93662 bp, 68 predicted proteins | sample Colum_Law_RepC_8_2_FD_188435 | JGI IMG/M metagenome (GOLD analysis project Ga0255095, IMG submission 188435) | Freshwater microbial communities from Columbia River, Oregon, United States - Colum_Law_RepC_8d | ecosystem: Environmental > Aquatic > Freshwater > River | place: USA: Oregon...
TGGAGCCACATCACGCTGTACCTGCTCCACTTTTGTTTTCGGATACCGAATCGATACCGGTGATGTACTTTGCAGGGCAAATTCCAGTAGTGGTCGAACTTCCAGCTCATCGCCAGGAGCTGTGACGATCATGTTCGGGAAGATTCGCATATAGCTGTTGTCAAACACACCATGATGAGTCGGCCCATCCGGGCCACACAGTCCAGCGCGATCAAGGCAAAAGATAACTGGCAGGTTCTGAAGGGCAACCTCCTGAAAAATCTGATCGAAGCTTCGCTGAAGGAATGTGCTGTAGATGTCAATGATTGGCTTCATGCCCGACTTCGCCATTCCTCCGGCAAAGGCGACGGCGTGGCTTTCGCAAATCCCGGTGTCAAAAAAACGATCCGGGAATTCGTCACGGATTCGTTCCAGTTTGTTACCCGCACACATCGCGGCGGTTAACACGCAAACTTTTTCGTCCTCGCTCATAGCATCATGAATTGCTTCGGAGACGATCTCTGTGTAGGAAATCTCCGATGACTTTTTCACCGGAACGATTTCGTTTTCCGTATCACGTTTGAATGGCGACGGTGTATGAAATTTAACCGGGTCTTTACACGCCGGTTCGAAGCCATGACCCTTTTCCGTAAAGACATGCAGGAGAACCGGACCTTTTACATCGCGAACCATCTCAAGGTAGCTGCGAAGTGATTTGATGTCGTGGCCGTCGACCGGGCCGATATAACGAAAGCCCATTTCTTCGAACAACATACCGCCGTGCAGAAACGACTTCAGGGCATCCTTAAAGCCGCCCAGGACCTTCTCAGTGGATTCGCCAACGAGGGGCAATTTATTGAGCAACCATGAAACATCTCGTTTCAAGCCGTTGTAGAACGGGGCGACTCGAGCTTTATCCAGATAGCTGGCCAGTCCTCCGACGCGAGGGCAGATGCCCATCTTGTTGTCATTCAAGATGACGAGCAGATCTTTTTTCAGGCCTGCCGCATTGTTCATAGCTTCGAAGACGATTCCTGATGGCAATGCACCATCGCCGATCACGGCCACGCTTTTGCGGCCATCTTTGAACAGAAGGTCATCTGCGGCCTTCATGCCAAGCACCGTCGAAACGCTGCTGCCCGCGTGTCCGGTTACGAAAAGGTCATAATCGCTTTCTGCAGGATTTGGGTAGCCCATAAGACCACCTCGACGACGTATGCTCGCAAACTGATCGAATCGACCGGTGATGAGTTTATGCGGATAAATCTGATGACCAGTATCCCAGATCAAACGATCCTTTGAAAAATCGAATGTCAGGTGCAGCGCAATGCTGAGTTCAATGACACCCAGGTTGCTGGCGAAATGAGCCGCGCGGTCCGAGACGATCGTGAGCAGTGCTTCGCGAATCTCGTCTGAAAGGCTGACAAGCTCCGTGTCGGTCAAATGGGCCAGATCTTTAGGGGATCGGACGTTACTGAGTATCTCAAATGCCATTAGTGGTCTCTTTCAACGATGAATCGGGCCAAGTCCTTTAGCCATCTGCTGCGGTCCCCAAACACTTCAACAGCTCGACACGCTTCCTGAATCAGGTGTTCCGCCTTCTTGCGGCTTTCATCAATGCCCAGCAAGCCGGGGAAGGTTAGTTTTCCAAGATCAACATCACGACCGGGCTTCTTCCCCAGCTTTGTTTGTTCCCCAGTTACGTCCAGCAAATCATCTGCAATCTGAAACGCCAGGCCAATGCAGTGACCGTACTGGCGAAGCTGGTTTCGACTTTCAGAATCCGCCGATGCACAGATCGCGCCAAGTTCCAGTGCTCCCGCAATCAGAGCACCAGTCTTCATTTTATGAATCCTGGTGAGTTCTACTACGCGAGTCTCTGCTGTTCGGTTGGAATCGATCGTCACGAAATCTGAATTTGGCGACCCCGGAGATCTTATTTTCGCTGTAGCACCGGGCAAAACTGCCTGTTCAGCAACCGTTGTTTTTTTGAGGTCGCAACCAGTATTCGCAGTCATTTCTGAAAGCAACGCTGAGTTTTCCGCTCGAAGAAATGATCCTCGCTCTGCCTCAAGGTCAAGTACCTGTCCCCCAACCATTCCGCCTCCGCCAGCGGCTAAAGCGAGAATGCGAACCAGTTCAGCAATCTGTCCATGGGGCAAGGGAGCGGAGGCCACTACCTCAAACGCTGAGGTCAACAGGCAGTCGCCAGCCAGTACTGCAAGAGCCTCACCAAAGACCTTGTGGCTGGTCGGTCGGCCTCTTCGGAAATCATCGTCATCCATTGATGGCAGATCGTCGTGGATGAGCGAATAGGTGTGAATCATCTCAATTGCGACCGCGGCAGGGATCGCAGCCTGTGCAGAGCCTCCGCAGACTTCATTCGCCAAAAGCACCAGGACCGGTCGAAGCCTCTTACCTCCAGCCATCAGGCTGTACTCGGCCGCTAAACCCAGGCTTTCAGGCCAGTCGGCGCGGGACAACGCAGACCTGAGGGCAGGTTCCACGATTGTTCTGAGGTCGTCCAAATGACCTTGAAAGGTCGTTTTCGTCATGATGGGCTCTGGGTGCCTTGCCACTTGATCGACGTCAGGCTTTCGGGAAACATCGCGTCCATAATGGTCGGAAGAAAATACATTAAAAATGGACGGAAGTGGGAGGACTTACGCGGTGTAAGCCATCGCGATTCTTCGTTGCTTATGCCACGAGTCTGCGAAGCATAACGGTCCTGCGCGCCCTCGCCAAAGGCAATCATAGTGCTTCCCGGCGTCGTGAAAACGGCGGGGCGAACGAAATCAACAGCATGCACGAAGATGAGTGTTCACTGGGTGGTGACTTTTATCAGTCTGTTATTTCCTTGCCCGAGTCGCTTGGGTGCTTGCTGGCAGATGGTTGCGACGCTCTGGTGGCAGGTCGAGTGGCAATCAAGCCTGGCCAGTCATTGTGGCGGCATAAGCGGCAGTTGCTGCCTAAATGGCTTGTTTGTGGGCCTTCTCGCTTGTGCCATAATGGCGTTTTACTTGTTTTGTTTTTTCGTAAGTTGTTTAATTGAAGTGGTTTGTGAATTCAGTTTCGTGATTGGAATGTCAGTTGCTTATCTGTTTTGCGAACTGCAAGTAATGAAGGAGCAATCATTGTGATGCTCATTGCGGTGAATGAAGTCTTCGTTTCGAGTGAGGAGCGTTGTCATGAACTGCCAGTCAAAAAGAAACTGTCGAACAAATGTTCTTGAAGAGCTGGATCGTGGGCTGAATCGAATTGTACGGGACGTGTTTAACGCTGAGCCCATTCCCGCTCGGACGCCCGCCTTGCGTGTGGTTGAGTTTCCCGGGAACTATCTGGTCGAGTGTGATCTGCCCGGCGTTCCGACGGATGCAGTCACGATTCAGGTAGAAGAAGGAATGCTGGTCATCGCTGGCGAGCGCTCCGTGCCACAGGTTCCAGAAGGAGGAAACGTTGTCGTGGATGAGCGACGATATTCCCGGTTTGTGCGGCGGCTTCAGTTGTCGAAGGATGCCGACGTCGCCGGGATTGATGCTGAGTTTGGGCAAGGAGTTCTGAGGATCTCGATTCCCAAGCAGGCCGCAGTGATTCCAACGAAGATCCAGATTCGTCAGGTGAACTAATTCACTGAAAATCCATTTACAGGCTCCACGACGATCCGTTTGATTCAGAATGAGCCTCGTTACGCTGCTTAGCGTGCGAGGCTCATTTCCGTTGACGTTGGTAGATTTCTGCCAGGAGATCTTCAACAGACTTAAACTTCTTGCCAGCCTGCATCACCGTTTCAATTCGCTCTCGAGCATCCTGCGGTGCGTGGCCGACGCTCAGCAGTGCTTCGTATGTTTCAGACATCAGGTCAGAAGCCGCGTCCGTGGAATCCGGAATTCTGGCTGCAATCATCAGGGCAAATTTCGTCATCTTGCGTCGAAGCTTAGCCACAATTCGTTCGGCCATGGCCGGACCTATTCCCGGCAGTGTACTGAGTGTCTTGATGTCCTTTTCCTCGATCGCTTCGGCAATTTCTCGCACCGGGCGAATCATGGCTCTAAGTGCCTTCTTTACACCGAGGCCATCGACGGAGCAGACCAGATCGAAGAACTCAAGTTCCGCTTCGTTGGTAAATCCGATAATTCGCGGAGTCAGTCGGCCCTGCTGAGGATTGCCTTCGAGATATTCAATGGTTCGCAGGCTGACCTCTTCATCAAGTTTCGACTGAAGTTGTCGACGAACAATATCGGGGAGTAAAACTTCGTAATCGAACCCGCCGATGCGAATTGTTGCACAGAAGTCATTGAGGCCTACAAGTTTGCCAGTGACGCGAGTAATCAAGAAACACCTCTACGGATGAAAGAATATCTTCGATGATCTGATCGCCAATCGTCACGCGGCGACTCGGACCGAATGATACAGGCACAGTGCCACCGCAGACGCATCAGCCACGTCGTTGGGTTCCGGGATCTCAAGAAGCCTCAGTTCAGCCTTAACTGCGTGCTGGATCTGATCCTTGGGCGCTTTTCCGCTGCCTGTCAGCAATCGCTTGATTTCGGCAGGAGTGTAATGAATGACCGGAATTCCTGCCTCAACGATTGTCATCAGAATGGCGCCGCGAGCATGAGCCAGCATCAGGGACGAGCGAACGTTAACGGCATTCGAAAAGATCTGTTCAATCGCCACGATTTCGGGCTTGAGTTCCGCGATGACATCTCTAATGCCGATCCCGATCTCGTGAACTCGCTGATGAAGTGTAAGAGTCCGGGTTGACTGGATCACTCCTCCCTCACGGAGCACCGGGCCGCGCGAAGTTCTCTCAATCAACGCATATCCGGTACGGTTCAACCCCGGATCTATCCCGAGGTATCGAGTTTGAGGTGAGATCAAATTCTGTGTACGAATCTCAAATGTCATCTTCACATCCCTGCAATCACAGAAACGGGGTCTTGTTCCTCTGTGAAATCTCCGAATGGCGTTGGCTAAGAAAGCTATTGGTTCAATTCCGGAATCTGCCAAGAAGCACAACGACGTCTGCAGAGATCGATTCGCCTCTTCCAACCGGGCCGACTTTCTCCCCGGACTTTGCTTTTACATTCAATTGCTCAATCGCAACATCCAACAATTCACTGAGTCGCTGACGAATTCGAGGCTTCCACACGGACATTCTTGGTTGTTCTGCGTGGATCGTACAGTCGAGGTTGATGATTCGCCAACCTTGATCCTGCACGCTGTTCCAGACTGCATCCAGCAGTTTTGCTGAGTCTGCGTCTTTCCATTGCGATTCCGTGTTCGGAAACCATTCACCGATGTCACCCTGCCCTGTCGCGCCGAGCATCGCATCAATGATTGCGTGCAGCAGTACGTCGGCGTCACTATGGCCGTCAAGGCCGAAAGTCGCATCTGATATTGAGACGCCGCCAATGATCAGGGGGCGTCCGGAGATGGTTCGGTGGGTATCATGGCCCTCGCCGACTCGCAGTTCGTTAAACAATTGAGCAGTCATGGCTGTTATCCTGTTTGCGTTGAACGGCAGCGGCAGCGACTGCCGGTACAAGACGCGGGGTGATGTTTGGGCCCGTCTTTATTCTACCCAAACTGCCTGAGTCGGGTTGATTGACCGAACCTGCCGTTGACTCGTGGTGGCGAAATGCCGTAGTTTTCCGCCTCGCGTCGGTGAAGGTTATTGAAAATCTTCCCGGATCGCGACAACGAAAAGGCCATGTTTGTCCCTCTGTAAGTAACCTTTATGCTTTCAGCCCGAGTCTGTGCGGTGGCAACGATGTTGTTGTTACTGCCCGGCTGCGCGCTGTTTACGGCAGAGAATTCCGCTCAGTCTGGCTTGTCCTCAGGTCTGCCGTGGTCAAAACGCAAATCGGCTTCTGAAGCGGAAGATGGACCAACGTTGAGCATGGTTCGGCTCGAAGCCAGTATTGTGCGACGACCCGTTAACGATGCCAGAGTTCGCCGTCATGTCTGGGAAGAACTGGACGAAAGCGGACTGATGTCGCCGGACGTGCGGCAGCGACTCAATGAAAATGGGTTTCGCGTTGGAGTGGCTGGAAGTACGGCTCCGTGGGCTCTGCAAAGTCTTGCTCAGGAAGCGGTCGCCGCTAATCGTCCCAGTGATCTTCGGCAGATAGCAGGAACGGAAAATCAGGTCTCTGTTGGTCCCGCTTTCAGTCTGATGCTGGAAGGCAAAAGTCTGTTGGAGGTCCAGGGACCGCTTGATTCCAGCAAGTTGCCACTCAGTCAGATTCCACAATTATCGGCCTTGCGTGATAGATCCAATATGAAGTGTGTCTTCGAAGTCACCGTCAAGGAACTAAACGAGGACTGGGTACTGCTGAATGTGCTGCCACAGATTCATGCGGGAACTGAAACAGCTCGTCTCAGTGTTCAGGGGGCGAATGATCAGCTTCCGGTGCGACAGAACGTTATGCCGATTTACGATCACCAGTTTACGGTGAAGTTGTTGACCGGCGAAGTTGCTGTCATTGGGTATCATGAATCCACGGAATGGAATCTCGGGCGTCTGTTCTTTTTGCCGGATACAAGCAGTGCGAGCTCCGAAAATCTTCTCATGATCCGAATGGCCGGAATTGAAGAACTCAAGGGGCAAAGTGATCCGTCCTTCCGACTCAACTCGTTCGGACGCTGATTAGCACCACGGAGCACTTTACGATGTCTGAATCTGCTTCGTTGCCAGAGGATCACACTTCGCCCGTCCCCTCAGAGCGTGATCCGATTCTGCACATCGTACTCCATCAACCGGAGATCCCGCAGAACACGGGGAACATCGGCCGGACATGCGTTGCCATTGGTGCCCGGCTCTGGCTTATTCGTCCGTTGGGATTCAAAGTTGATGATCGTTCTTTGAAGCGGGCAGGGATGGACTATTGGCAACATCTTGACTGGGAAGTTGTTGACAGCCTGGATGAAATTTGCCGTCGCTTACCCACCGCTCAGGTCTGGTGTCTGACAAAGACCGCGACTCGATTGGTCTGGGATGCTACGTTTCAGCGAGGCGATATTCTGCTGTTTGGAAGTGAATCCCGCGGACTTCCGCCCTCGATTCTGCAGGAATCGCCGTCGAGAAATCTGAAACTGCCAATGAGCGATCTGGTTCGAAGTTTGAACCTCGCCAGTACCGCAAATACTGTAGCCTATGAGGCCGTGCGACAGCTTGGCGGGATAGGTTAGGTACGCCCTGACCAATTCTGATCAGAGATTTTCTTTTGTGATGATATACGTCTGAGCGTGGATCAAGCCGCATCGTGGCAGGCCTGAGTAAGGTTGATGCGGCTCAAACCAGACGAAGCAACTATTGTTGCTCAGATATCATTCTGATTGCATTCCACAATGCTTCTGTGATTGCCTGCATACCTCGATCGCCGGGATGACCAGCCACGCCAGCGTGTTCAATCTTTCGTTCTGATCGAGCAAAGTTCGCTTCATCTGCATCAAGCTTTCCGAGATCCACATATTGAACGCCTGTCCCAGAACATGCTTTTTGCATGGCCGTATCCTTGCTTGCGTCGCTCCAGAATGTGCTTCGTACAAGAATGGTCGGATCGTGGTCACCTTTGAGTTCAGTCAGCAACTTCTTCACGGCTTCGGCAAATGCAGCCTGGTCGTGGTCTGTCTTTAGCTGATCGACATTCTCACCAATCGCAATAATAATCAGGTCGGCATTAAAATCGATGGCTTCCTGTAACTTTGCAGGAATGTCGTACGCCGCATAATGTCGTTCAAAGTCAGCGATATTTCGCACCATCGTTTCCGGTGATCCCTTCGCCGCTTCTGCAATCTGCTTCGTCAGCAGGTGAACATAGTCTTTGGATTCTTCACTTGCTGCCATACCCCAGTTCCCGGTCCAGCCAATGCTTTCCAGAGGGCCATGAAGTGTGATGCTGTTTCCAAGAAACAGAATTCGATTGACCCGTACCTTCCCGATTTGAAGTAATGGTTCATCGACGCGTTTATTGACGAATTGTGGACTCGTCACCACCGCCTCAAGCAGCGTGCTCAACGGATAGTTTTTCTCACGAAGCATTTCCTTTGTTGATTCGATCGCCGCCGAATCTGAAAGCTGTAAGCTTCTTCCAAGCCCGTAGGCAAACGTATGTCGAACAAAAGTGTCGATAAACTCATCGCGGCGATTACTCGTCAGGTAAGTGCGCAGACTCTCAAGTCCATCCCCATCGGATCCATCTGGAAAAGTTGCGTGATTCTGCACGGGATGTCCCCCGAGATCGAGTTCCCGTTTTTCACCGACAGGACCATAACCCTCAAACACCAGTCCGAACGAATCGAATTTTTGATGGCATCCCGCACACGCTGCGTGATCGCGATGATTTGCCATCAATTGAGACAACGTTAGATCGCCAAAATCTGCTTCAGCCTTTGGCAGTTCCGGAACATTGGGCGGTGGTGCGGGAATGTGTTCTCCCAGTAGTCTGCGAACAACCCAGTAGCCACGTTTGACGGGGCTTGTGCGAAGTCCCGGCGAGTTTTTCGTAAGGAATACCGCCATCGGCAGCAGACCGCCTCGCCCATGCGCCGCGACATTGTCGAACCGCAGCCATTCGTTATTTGTGTCTGCTGAAGCCGATTTCTCGGCTGAGAATCTCGTCACATCAAAGCCGTAGTGTGCGGCTAGAGCCACGTTTGCAAATGTGTGTTCGGCGCCAATGAATTCCGTCAGGGAGCCGTCTCGTTCCGCAAGGTCCATAAAGAACCTGATCGGCTCTTCATACATCGCCTGCCGCAGGTTATTGTTGAACACAGGGAATCGTTCTCGATCCACAGCGTTGTGCTCCTCAAACCGTCGAAAGTCCAGCCAGTTTCCGAGAAACTCGGTGGCCAGGCCGCGCATTCTTGCATCCTTCATCATGCGGCGAACCTGTGATGTCAGTACCGAGGCCTGGTGGAGATCTCCGGCCGCAGCATGCTGCAGTAACTCTTCATCCGGAATGCTGGCCCATAGAAAATAGCTCAGTCGGCTAGCCAGCTCATAGTCAGTCAGTGACGCAGTTCCCTTAACCGTCGACGTTGCTTCCTGCGGAGTTGCGTTCAGCACCAGACGGTAGTCGAAGTTAGGTGACATCAGCACGCCGGCAATAGAGTCCCGAATAGCGTCTTCGTGACTGAGCATTTCGCGTTCTCTCAGCGAACGATATGTCTCCTTGATCTCCACTTGCTCATCGGTTGTCAAAGGTCTGCGCCAGGCACGTTCGGAAAATTTCAGCAACGATTGGATGTGAATTGACTCGGCAGCCTGTTCAGATTCTTCGATCCAGCGAAACGACTGATTCATGTCCTCGAAGTATTTCTTGATCGAGTTCCGGGCCTCCTGATTTGCTCCCTGTGCGACAGCCTTGTTGAGAAACAATTCTTTGAGACGCTGAATATTCTCCTGCGATGTCACGTCACGGTTTTCAGGGCGAGCGAAGTCAAATTCCTCGCCACCGGCAAACTGAGGCGGCTCTGCACGCTCAAAAAACAGGAAGTCTTTGTATTGGCGGATTGGAGCCTGTGTCACGTAATTAAGATCCTGCCACAGTTCCTCGAGTGTCTGGTTTTCGGTGTCAGTCAGAATCAATTCCCGGAGGGGCAGATCATCCCGAAAGTACCCCTGCATCAAATGGAAGCCCGCCGAGAGAAGCCGAATATTGGCCCCTAGTTCCGCATTGGAGTAGTGTCCTCGACTTGAGACAGCAAACGCATTTGGAAAGAGTGCGCAGAACTGTTTTCGCGCGCTATCCAGATCTGCGTCATTGCCATCGCCGGGGAAAGACATGCGGCTTTCGGCAACTTTCTGATTCCACCAAAGAATCAAAGGTTGACTGCCAGGTGACAGGCCATCAACCTTTAATCTTTCGACCGGGACATCAAGGTCTGAACGAATCTCCTTCACAAGCTGCGACAGTTTCTCGCATGCGATGCGAGCATTGTCGATTTGTTCGATGCCGACTGGCAACCTGGCCCATGCCTCCTGAAGTTCCCTTTGTGGGCCGATGGCATTTTGCGATTGGAGCATCTGCCACAACATCTCCAGGTATCTGGCGCTGAGATGTGATTCCTCGGCAAAGTCCGACAGCGTCCATGATTCTTTGTCCGTCAGCACGCGATGTTGATACCTCCAAAGCGTCAGAAAGTATTGAACATAGTCCACATCATGCTTTGCGTAAAAATCAACAACTCTCTGGACGCAGAACTTGTCGCGATCTGTCTCTGTTACCACAGGATAGGGGGCGAAGAGAATTTCTTTGGGAGTCAACACTGCGTGGTCGGCAACTAGCCTTGCGGCTGTCAAATACTTCGCAAGCAAACCAGGCGACATCGAAAGCGATTCGCCCGAATTGTCGAATCCCGCTTCATTCGCGGGGTCGACCGGGAACTCTCGAGTTGGTCGAATATCGACGCCAGTGAGATCGCGTATCGAATTGTTATATTCGGCGTTGCTGAGCCGTCTGGCCAGAATCGGACCAGGATCGCCCGAGTGCCGTTGAGCCTCACTTTTTCGGAAGTCGTTCAGCCAGGCGATGGCCAATTGACGGGATTCTTCGGATGGCTGAGGAGAGAAATCAGCCGGAGGCATTTCCTGCCGCTCCAGTCGCTGCAGGACGATCTCCCACAAACGATGATTAGCTCGCACTGCTTCCACTGAAACAGCCTGAGTCAGATCCAGTTTGCCTTCTTGCTTCGCTGGATTGTGGCATTGCTGGCAGTGAGCCTTCAGGAAACCACCAAGCTCTGCGCCGAAGCGTGCTTCAAGGTTCGTCACATCGACTGATTGCGAGAGAATGGGCTTTGACTCTGCAATCATGCTGATCAACACGATGGCGGCCAACGCAACAAGGCGGGGCAGAGACTTCATAGCATTCGAGCCGTTGGTCGAGAGTGGTTTGCAAGCGACTGGTTTGAAGTCATTGAAGGTGCGGCTGATCACACGGATTAGTGTCATGCTCAATGACTACGGTAGCCGCAACATCTTAGCGATTTCGGTCACCGTATCGCCATCGATCGTATGCTGTTCCGCCCTGTCCTGCTCGACTACCAGGCCATAGTGGGCGATTCCACTGACCGGTCTGCTCGTCAGGACGTTCGCCGTTGTAGAACATCAGATGATCAGCCGATGTCCAGCCGCCCTCCGTATTTACACGCAATTCTTCGACGGGGAGTCCAAGGCATCGCCGTAGAATGCGAAACTCTTCGAGGTCACGAATTCTCAAGCCGTCGATGACCGGTGATACGCCGAATGCACGTTTGACCAATTGAATAAGCTGTAAGGAGGCCGCTAGTGACAAAGCCATGATCAACGCAAGCAGCGGCACAAACGGGCCCATGTCAAAGATTCTGTCGGCAAATGGCCAGACGATGGGCCACGCCATCAGCAACAGGAAGGTTGCGAGACTGAGCCATGGTCCATACGGAATCTGCCGATCGCGTTTCGTCAGCCAGGCGACAATTGCTGCTGCAATGGCGAGGACTGGTGCAACAAAAAAGACGGTCGTCACCGGCTGCCAGCCTACGACACTTCCCACCATGGCCATCAGCGTAACATCGCCAAATCCCATCGCCTCTTCTTTTAGAACCAGAACGCCAATGACGCGGACCATCCAGACGACGCCACCCCCGGCTATTGCTCCAACAAGACTGACAAGAAAGCCATGGAGGAATGGATGTTTTGCCGCAAATGCCGTTGCGTCCCAGGCAAAAATCAGAGGCTTAAGCCAATCTGGTGAGATGGACTGTAGTGTTGTGATAACGCTGTAGTCCTGTGTCCAGACGGGAACCAGAAATGTTTGCCCACATGCGGTCGACACGATAATCGCCACAAGCAGCATCGGGATAGTGCATCCGTCCGGGATGATGCGAAGTTCGATGTCAATAAAAGTCGCCACAATCAGACAGCAGATCATCCCGATGTGCAGCAGATAACGTATGTGTAGCCATGTCGGAGTTGACCAGAGGCCCGTAATTGTTTGAGGTCCATCAGGGGATTGAATGCCAAAATTCGATATTGCATTCCAGAAATTAGTTGGCATCTCCGCCTGATAAACAATAACGAACAGTATTCCTGTCAGAAGTTCAACCAGCGGATAGCGCTTTGATATCGACTGGTGGCAATTTCGACATCTTCCACGGAGCATCAGCCAGCCAAGCAACGGGATGTTATCACGCCATTTGATAGATGCCGCGCAGCGAGGACATCCGGAACCGTGACTGTTAAGTGCCTTCAATTGATCCCAAAGACTGGCCTTGGAGGGAAATCTGTGGATGCAGACATTCAGGAAACTCCCGATGCAACAGCCCAGGACAGAGGAACGACAGGACAAACGATCGAGGCAGGTCGTACATCATGTCGATTGTTCCTGCACTGTCGAAAGGCCGGTGACATAGTCCGCGATACGTCTGGCCATTTGTTCGGGGCGCTCTGTTCCGGCATCAACGACCAGAGTCGCACATTCTCGGTAGAGCGGCTCTCGGAACGCCAGCACTTCCGCAACCTCGGTTCCAATTGGCTTTCCCGTGAGGCTTGGGCGTCGCTGAGTCGACATCTGATCTCCACCGAGGCGGCGGACGAGCACATCCACGGGCGCCTGAAGCCAAATGACAGGACCAGCCGCTTTCATGATTCTGCGATTCTCTTCGGACAGCACAGCACCACCACCGCTGGCAACAACAGCATTTGTCTGACTTAACAAATGTGCCAAAACCTCGGCTTCACGTTTTCGAAACCCGGCCTCGCCTTCATGCTGGAAGATATCTTTAATCGAGACCCCCGCCTGCTGCTCAATCACAACGTCACTGTCGAACCATGACCATCCCAGCCGCTTCGCCAGTCTGGGAGCGACGCTGGATTTTCCACTGGCTCGATAACCAATCAATGTGACAACCATGTCGCGCCAATCAAAAACTCTGATGCCAAAGCTACGTTGCTCTTAATTCATCCTGGGAAAACAGATTTATTCGGTTTGTACGCCGTTCAGCTTGTAGTACCGGCTTCTGACAGTATTCGTCTGGAAACCTGATCAACAATACTGACAGAAGTCGGCTCTATGAAGGAAATCAAAATTTCTCCAGCAACCTCTGCGGTGGAGATTCTTGTGTCAGTCGTTTGACTCGCTCTCGTCATCCTCGGTTTTCTCGGACTCAGGCGCAACCACCATACGAGCCGCCGACATCGCTCGCCGCAAAGTCTCAGTCATGTACTCCAGAGGTGGCGATTCACCGGTGAAGAGCTCAAACTGACGGCCTGCCTGTCGAACGAACATCTCTATCCCGCCTACAGTCGGACAGCCTCGTTCGCGAGCGTGTTTGAGGAGCAATGTCTGTTCAGGGTTGTACACGGTGTCGAAGACCAGAGTTGAATCGCTCAGCCAGTTTGGCTCGAAAGGTGTTTCGTTCAGGTTCGGATGCATTCCGACGGACGTACAATTAATCAGGATTTCACAGCTTTCCGCACCGCGATTTTCCCACGAAGCGAATTGGCACTTAAGCTCTGCGGCCAGAGCTTTTCCCCTGTCTCGAGAGCGATTCGTAATCGTTACCGTGGCCCCATCATTTTGCAGGGCGAAAGCAATCGCTCGAGCAACACCACCAGCCCCAAGAATTAGTACCTTACGCCCCATGAGTTCATGAGAGCCGCCGGCTTTCAGCATGCCGGACTGGATGGCTTCCATGGCGGCCGAAGCATCGGTGTTCGTGGCTTGCCATTCCCCATCAGACTTATAGAGAGTATTCGCCGCGCCGATTTCATCGGTTTCCGCGTCCAGAGAATCGCAGAATTGCAACACGGCCTCTTTGTGAGGAATCGTGACACTGTAGCCACTGATTCCAAGGCTGTCATACTCTTTCAACGATGCAAGCAACCCATCGGCCGGTACCCGCAACGGAAGATAAACCGCGTCGATACCCAGCTTGCGAAACGCGGCGTTGTGAATTAATGGGCTCTTGCTTTGAGCGATCGGATCACCAATCACACCGAAGACTTTTGTGTCTTTAGTAATCTTGTTGAAGCGATAAAGATTTCGCACCTCGGCATAGGACAACTGTCCTGGAGCCATTTCACGTTCGCGGCTGAAGCTGGCATAGGTGAATGGTGAACCAGCTCGACCGCAGAGAATGCGACTGACGGTCCCCAGTTCACCCATACAGAATCCAACCGTCGGCACCTGTGCGGCACTGACCATCTCCAGCATCCGCACATTGTCTCCGGGAGAGTTTGCCATCGTTACAATCTTGATGACATCAGGATCGCACTGAGACAATCGACGATGGATGTCGTACAGCTCCATCGGCGTCTCGTCGAAGTTGTGGTAGCTGACAATTCGCTTCGTCTTGCCGTATCGTCGGATTGACTTGGCGATGTCATCTTCCAGGTCAACATACTCAGCACCTGCGATAATGGCTTCCCGCAGAATCGACAAGCGCTGTTCTTCGGTTCCAAACCAGCGGCCTCGATCTGAACGCCGTCGGCATGTCACCACAACCGGAGTTGGTCGCTCTTTAAGAAGAAGACCAATGTCCGGCTTCTTCCGCATATAGTCAACGCGCAACTCGACCAGCTCAGCACCCTTTGATGCCAGAGCCCGATGTTCTTCCATAATGGACGAATGCCGAGTTCGTCCGAGACTTACGCAGATCATTGTCTATCAGGTCCGTTTTGAGGCGGGTTGGCTTGGGAGACGATTTCACGATTTGCAATCGGCCATCTCACGACCAGTCAAATTCGATTAACAGCTTCGTCAGAAACTGTACCAGAGAGTATAAGCCAACATGAAACCCGCTGTGAGCGAATACGAGGGATGGCTCAAAAATCGTTGGGTGTAATCCTTACCACACACGAAATTACGCGTGTTTTGGCAAGCCTTTGAACAGACGTCGATCCGTGCGAGGATTAAAAGGGGTCCATGCCGATTCCGCGTTCAAGTCATCCTCGATGGCTCGGCTGAACTCATTCAGCTTGGCATCCAGATTGTCAATGTGGTGCAAGGTGATGGCTTCCGGGGTCATTGGAATCGTCGGACTGCCGAATTCTCGGGTTCCGTGATGGCTGAGAATCATGTGCTTCAGGCGCAGGATGTCTTCCGTTTCGACCGGTCGGCCAAGGCGGGTTTCTACGACCTTGAGCTTCTCGTTCAGCATCTCAATAGCGATGTTGATATGTCCAAGCAATTGCCCTTCATCCGTGTAGGCCAGTGTTGGATCCCACGAAAGTTCCCTGACTTTGCCGATGTCGTGCAGCAGCACTCCCAGCATCAGCAGGTCGCGGTTCAGAGTTGGGTACAACGTGCAGATGCGATCGGCCACTTCTGACATACCCACGACATGTTCGATCAGCCCGCCCATATACGCATGATGCGCTTTCACGCCGGCGGGAGCCGAACACAGTCCCGTGACCAGTGCTTCGTCTTCCATAAAGGCACTGGCCAGAGTCAGCAGTTCAGTACTCTTGATGGAGAACAGCAGCTCTTTTAGTCTTGCCAGCAGAGGAGCCGCATTGGCCTGAGCCTGAACGTTGAAGTCTTCCGGATTGCAGGTTGTTTCGGGAACCGGATCGATATGAGTCACGATCATCTGCAGCCCGCCCTGATAGAGCTGCACCTTGCCGCGAACTCGAACATAGTCCCCGGAAGAAATGTGCTGGACGTTTTCTTCGACCACATTCCACATCAAACCGCTTACGACACCGGTTCGATCGCGAAGAGTCGCAAGGAGGTAAAGATTCGCGTTGCGGTTGGCTCGCAGTTGTTTATCCGCCAGCAGATAGACCTCATTGACGGAATCGCCGTCCTTCAGTTCCTTTACGAACACCCGAGCCATTTTTCCACTTTCAGAGAGTCGTTCCCGCCCGCCACCAACACCAGTCTTCGCGCGTTTGGAAATCAGTTTTGCGGGAGTCTAGCAGCTTGCTGAAAAAGCTGTAGGCAGTGCAGAAAGTGCATCGCTGATAGTAGAACCTGCCGGCCGGCCGGGATTTTGCGGCAAGGCGAGCTAAAGTGCGCAGGTGGCGTGATGCATGCCGCGGGTGGGAAACGCAGGTCGGCGTCGGCTGATGGTCGTGTCATTAGATCCCATCGGCGGAGCGACGGGTGTACGGTACAACTGTCGCTCCGTCGACAGGAATTTTGTTGTAATGTCGATTGAGGGAAACAACCTGCGGAGATCTGCGTTAAGCAGCCCTACTTGGCCTCCACCTGCCTCAACACTTCGAAGATGCGACTGGCTGGAACGACATACGAACCCGGCACATCGTCTTTCATAAAACGAGTCCCCAGCAGAGTGATCCCCGCAAGTTCTCCGTTCTTAAACAGTGGAGTGCCTTCAGGCAGTCGCTGATCGATCTGAACGAGGCCGGTGAATTCGCGAGTCACATTGTGGCTGGGAAGCTCCCATGTTGTGGATTGCTCCAAGGCAGTGACTCGGGCTGCACGTGACGTCACCTTGAAGTCCGCCTGGCCATGATTGATGATGGCAGAAAGTTGGTCCGACAATTCCAGAGTAACGGGATCCTTAACCTGAAACTCTGTCAGCGACTCCTTCGCCTCGTAGGCCCGCAGATCGGGGAATTCGAGTTCCTGCGAATACTCGGTCGGAACATCATCTTGGTTGTAGAACTCCAGAAACGTGCGATCAATCGCGTGCGGCGTGTCGTCAGGAACAATCGTCGCCGGACCGACGGTCAGAGCCAGCGTCCGCTCACCGTGCCTCACCATCAACGCTGGAACCATACGACGAGCCGCATCGTTCGCGAACACCAGAACCAGCCGGCCGACGGATTTCTCTGCATCAGACGTCGGTGGAACTTCTCCCCTGACGAACGAATGGTCTGCAGTTGTCTCTTCCGTCACACTCTGAAGTCTCGGCCGCAACGCAGCGTTGGGATCGTTCAATGGATTTTCCATCGAATGGTCATGTCGTGATATCGGAGGCATATCTGAAGAAGCATCATTAAGCAGGAAATGAACGAAGAGACGACGGTTCCGGTTGTTTCCTTGGAGCGGTCCAAACAGATATCCCGCCCCGCCGGGCAACGGTGAGGAAATACTGAGTTCGAGTCGTTTTTCGTCGATGCCTGGTATTCCGGACACATCATTTTCGAAATTCCTTACGCGTTCGTTCCAGACAATCTGAAACACTCGTTCGTCATTCAAGGTTCCAGGAGTAATCTCGATCGTTGTGCCGAACACAACTTCTGCTTTCTTTTCCGGGGAAGAGGACGGTACTTCGAATTTGCCGCCGCTGTGCAAAGTCGCCAATTGATTTCCCGTCGTTTCGATGGTGTGTTTTCCAATCAATTTTGCTGTCTTGTTTTTCAGCATGTTGGCCAGCTGATCGTCAAAGTCCGCTGGCGCCGCTGTCTGTCCGACGTTTGTATCGTCCGACGGCATGAACTTCGCATCGGTTACTTCGAAAAGCGTGAGCGACACTGTTTCCTTGTCGGGCTCTAACTCTGCCACGTTTTGTTTTGCGGCGATGGGCTCGGGGGCAGAATTCAGCTTTCCGCCGCCATGCTCGGTTTGATCCAGAGACTCAATACAACGCTCAAGACTGACAATGTCGTCAGCAATCTCGTTCAGCACCACCTTTGCAGGTTGAGACTTCACGTTGCTCCACGCTTGAACAAAAGCCTCGCCGTGTTGACTGACAGGGGCAAAACACTCTTCAAGCTTTGCTCGCGGAGCATCAAGATTAATCTGCTCTCGTAAACTTGAAACGGCTGCTTTGAAGTCGTCCGTGATTTGAAGCGCAGACTGGTCTTTGAATTCCATCAACAGTTTTAGAGGTGTTCGATCCTCGAACTCATCGATGTCTCTGACGAGTGCATCCATGCAATGGCCAAGTTGTGCTCGATTTTCTGGAAGGGAGCGTGAGACGGAAGGACGTTCCACTATTGGGCTGTCGATGGAGAACGGTTCATGCGAATGGAGATGAGGTGCTTCCTCCAGGTCTGAAGTAGCTTGATCGCGCCTAATGTCATCGGTGGATTTCGGAGGGTTCGCGGTAGAAATTGAATCCCTCCAATCAACGTCGGGACTAAGCAACACTTCAACTCTTCGATCGACTATCTTGTCCGCAATCTTTTCGCGAGTCTCAATCGATAGCCGCATTCGTTCGAGGCGGCGAGTGAACTCCGCAAGTTCTGCCCGCTGGATTTCCTGACGCTCGGCGAAGGCTTTTTGCACGAGGGCTCGAAGTCCGGCTCGCTGCTTGACCGCATCCGGATGATCTTTGCCGAGCGATGTCTCAACAGCTCGCACTTTCTCTGCAAGCTGTATCACGGGCGTTTCCAAATCGGCCAGACGACGGCGGTACTCTGCGATGGGCACTGGCGGATTCGAAGCCAATGAACCTTCGACGGCACTCATGCGCTCGGAGGTTTCTCCACCAAACGGAGATCGTGTGGCTGGAACTGGCAGCGTCTCTCCAGGAGTCTTCATTGAAGGGACAAAATTCGGATCGGTGTTAGCGTTCTCTCCACCCGGAGGCACTGCGGCGTCCAGAATCTGGACGATCTGTTCAACGTCTCTTAACAGTTTCTCGTCCCCTCGAAGCATCAGGGAATTAGTTCGTTCATCAACAACAAGGTTGCGTGTCTTGTCAGGAAACAACTGTTCGATTTTCTCGGCCACATCCTTTGCTCTGGCGTTCTTTAAGTGGAGTACAGTCACTTGGCCCAGCAGCTCTGCCCCAGCTTCTCTCAGCGCTGTGATTTTGTCATTGAGTTTCTTGATGGTGGGGTGTCGTTCGCCCAAGTCAGCCTTCTGGACAATGAGTTCCACTTCCAGTGCCGCGATCTGCGATTGAATTTCACTGGGCAGTGCTGTGGAGGTTGGATTCAATGAGTCTGCAGGTTGCATTTTTGTGGCAGGCTGTCGGTTTGTAACCGCGGCGAAAGCGAGTATTTGCTCCGGTGTTAATGCAGGCGGTGAAAGCTCAGCAATGCTAGAGCTTTTCACTTCAATCTGTTCTCCGCCGACGGGTTCAAGTTCTGGAATCGGGCTGCCGCCAATTGGTGTGTCGGGGGAGAAAACCAGATCGGGAACCCTCGTCTGATAAGTTGACTTCAGGATTCTAAAGCGACTCCTGACGAACGCTTCTCTTGACTCATCAGTCTTTGCGCTGCGTCTGATTGGTCCTAAAAACTCCCCTGCAGAAACACGAACCAATTCATTTAGCTTTCGAAACTCGGTGACCTTCCACTCATCCGGATAACGGTCTCCCACAGAAAGTGGTTCTCCCTTAATGAGATATCGCCGCATAAAGACAGGATGCCACGCAAAATCAGGGTTGATCCACAAATCGACCTGTACGTGAAGCCCATTGTCTGAACGGTGGCGGCACCATACTCTTGCCAACTTGTCATGCCAATCGAGGGTGAGTTCATTCGGCTCTGCCGCGTAGTGCTGCGAAATCAGAATGGGGGCATCCGTATCAAACATGAGAGGAAAGACACCCTCCAATGGTCGGACTTTTGGTTCGGCACTTTCTGAAACACCATTTTCGTTAAAGAACCTACCTCCCAGCGGCGACGTTTCCTTCAGATGATGTCCTGTCTCATTGTTTACGCTTCGCTCTGTTCGAGACACACCAGCGTTAATAATTGTCGTCTCGCGCATCCAAGCCTTTAGATCCCGATGGCCGCGCTCCGCCCGATATTCGTAGCTCGGCTCGTCGTTCGTCACTCCTGCAAGGAACGGGCCAAGCTTCTGCGTCAAAGATTCTGAATAGTCGATGTGAAATGGCAGATACGACGATTCAATCTCCGCAAACCTCGCCATGAGTTCAGCAAGTGTGGGCTTCGCGTTGCTGATTGGGGATGCTTCTGGGACTTCGGGGGTGTCTTGTGCCTTCAAGGTCGAGCAAACAACTAACAGGCAAAGAGTTGTTACTGCGATAAGTGATTTTGAGCTGTCAGGCATCTGCGGTATCCCGAGTTGTGCTTTGGATGAATACGATCGGTAGATTCAAAAAACTGGAGTCAGGGAGTGTTCACAGATGAACACGGATTAACACAGATGAGATTTTCGAAGTGATTGCATTTTGGGGCCGTGTTTGCCGCTATCTGTGTTCATCCGTGGACCATATGGAGTCCCTGCATTTACTGCTTCCGTGGCGAGAGTGCGATAACGCTCTCCGTGATCATGGATCAGGGGGCTCTGACTGAGATGACGCAGGCCAGAGTTGCAACGTGTCAACTTCGGACGGAATCAGATCGTTTTCAAACGTGTCGATGTCCGCCTGAATCGAATCCCACTCTTCTAGCGGCAATGGATCTACTTCGCTGGTTGTTATCGAACTGGATGATTTTGAGCCATGGGCCGTTGCCCGGTCTGCTTTTTCAGACAGTGATTGACTTATGGAATAGACTCCACCAATTACCAGACAACTCACCGTGATCATTGCCAATGCTCGAATCGTTCCAGAAGATGTTAGCCATGAAGTTCGGCGACGCACCGGCACACGACATTCTTCTGGCAACTCAACGACTGTCGGCTGCTGAAGATGAGCGAGACATTTCTGAAGCAAATTGGCGATGTGTTCCGCCGTCTGGATTCGATCATTCAGAGACTTGGCTAATAACCTCTGGATGATGAAGTCCAGCCATTCCGGAATGTTCGTATTCACTTCGCGAATCGGTCTGGGGTCTGTGTCTGTGATGCGACGCAGAATCCCATAGCTGGATTCGGCTCGAAACGGCGGTCGGCCGGTACACATCGCGTACATCACGCTGCCGAGACTGAAAAGGTCGCTGCGAGCATCCACGTTGTCGCCGCGTGCCTGTTCGGGCGACATGTATTGTGGCGTTCCGGCGATGATTCCGCTGCGAGTCATGCTGGCATCATCAACAGCGCGAGCCAAACCAAAATCCGTCAAGGTGACTCGTTCTACGCCGTCTTCCAAAAGGATATTTGCCGGCTTGATATCGCGGTGAACCAGGCCCTGTCCATGAGCCGCCGCGAGTCCTGATGCCACTTGCTGAGCAATCCGAACGATCTCCTCCGTCGGCAATGGGCCTTGTCGATCAAGCCGTCGTTGCAACGATTCGCCTCGAAGATACGGCATCACCAGGAAAGGCAACGCCCCGTCGTTAGAGACTCCGTGAATCACAATCACGTTCGGATGCAGCACCGTCGCTGCGGCCTTGGCTTCGCGAGCAAACCTTCGTCGAGCGGCTCCACTCGAGGCCAGTCGAGGTGCGAGAACTTTGATGGCAACGGTTCGATCCAGCGGTCGGTCAAAGGCCTTCAACACGATCCCCATGCCACCAGATCCAACGACACCGGAAACTTCATAGCCTCCGATGCGTCCCAGCATCGCAGGGTCGTCTGTGGCGTTCAGCATGGCCAGAACCTGAGCAACTTCCGCCGAGGCCGACGCTTTGCGATTGTCCCCTCGATCGCGTTCGTCGTGAAAACTATCCGCTGAAGAGCCAAACGACACCACGTCACAAGGCTGATCACGGAGGAATTCTTCGGCCTCGCTCCATGCCGATGGCTCCGCAGCCGCGAGTTGCAGTTGTTGCCGACAAGATTCACACGTTGCCAGATGCTGTATCAGTCTTGATTCCTGCTCCGTATCAAGTTGCTCTTCCAGGTAGCTTGCGATCATCGCGAGGCTGCAGATCTCAGGTTGAGCGTTCATCGGATTCATCCTCCAACGCTTATGCGGCGTCTTTCAGTCGTCTCATGATGCGACTGCGTGCGGCATAGACCACGGCCTCGGTTCGTTGCAGCCGTTCTGCTGTTTCTGTGATGGAAAGACCGTCGATCATCGTCATGGCAAAGGCCTGCCAGGTGATTGAGTCCGCTCGGCTACGCACTTGTTCGGCCGCCTGGCGGAACAGCTGTCGCCGGTATTCGCGGTCAAGCTGTGAGTCCAGATCAACTTCAACAGAGCGTTCCGGAATATCGACCAGATTTACGTTTCCTCCAGCGGCCCGATCCTTCGTTTGTCGAGTCAGCATGTTGATGGTTGCATTGCGAGCCATGCGACACAGCCAGTGACGAAAGCGAGTCGACTCGTTTCGCCGTTCCCAGTTCGGTAATGCTTTCGAGACGGAAACCAGAACTTGTTGAGCGACATCCTGAGCGTCCGCATCCTGAAACCCTCGCATTCGAGCCACGTTATACACGACCGGCCGGTAAATCCGGGCAAACTGCTCCCACGCCGCCTGATCGCGCGCGTCGGCGACTCGAATCAGCAGGCTATCACGCGTCTCCGGAATCTCGTCCACCGTCTCTCCTCCGGCCCAAGAACACAGGCTGAGTCCAATTCTGACAGGTGCGAGTCAGATTTTCTGTCTATGTCAGGAGAATTCGAAACGATGTTTGCCGTTTGGCGGACTTTGCTAGAATCCGGCCGATTATTGCTCCTTAACGTCTTTTATCTGCTCAAGGTCCCCCGATGCGCTGGTCACAAACGTTTATCCCGACGATGAAAGAAGTTCCTGCCGAAGCCGAAGTGCCCAGCCATCAGTTGATGCTGCGAGCCGGGCTGATTCGACAATTGATGGCCGGATCGTATACCTATCTGCCACTGGGATACCGTTCCGTCCGCAAGGTGTCAGAAATCGTCCGTCAGGAAATGGACAAAGCCGGCGCGATTGAACTCTTTATGCCGGCTCTGCAGCCCATAGAGATTTTTGAACGCACCGGACGCCGTGAAGCCTTCGGAAATGTGCTGTTCAACTTCGAAGCCAAGCGCGGCGATCGCAAGCTGCACTTCGCACTCGGCCCTACTCATGAAGAAGTTATCACAGATCTAATGGCCAAACACATCGGCAGCTATCGCCAGCTACCGATCACGCTGTACCAGATTCAGACAAAGTTTCGCAACGAAGAGCGTCCTCGTTTCGGCGTTCTGCGAACCAGCGAATTCCTGATGAAAGATGCGTACAGCTTCGGCTCATCACTTGAACAGCTCAACGTGGCTTATGATGCCATGTATGCAGCCTACTGCAAGATCTTCGAACGCTGTGGTCTGAAGTATCTGCCCGTCGAAGCAGAAAGCGGTCCAATCGGAGGCGATGCGTCTCACGAATTCATGGTTCCAGCCAGCAACGGCGAAGACTTCGTGATTCATTGTCCTGACTGCAGCTATGCGGCCAACCAGGAGCGAGCCGAAACAGGTCGCAAATCAAAGGTGCCAGCGAAGGTTGAAGGTGCGGCTGCACCAGTGAAAGTGGACACACCCAACGCCGGCAGCATCGACCAGGTCAGCAAGATGCTGAAGTCAGATGCGACCTCGTTCATCAAGACGTTGATCTACGTCGCAGATGGCAAGCCGGTTGCGATTCTGCTGCGAGGCGATCACACGGCAAACGAAGGCAAGATTCGCCGAGCCACAAAGGCTGCTTCTGTTGAGCTCGCCGATGAAGCCACCATCCTGAAGGTCACCGGGGCACCGGTTGGTTTCGCAGGACCGATTGGCATTCGATGTCCTTACTTCGTCGATCACGATGTCGCGTTGATTACGTCGGCGATCATCGGTGCGAATTCCAAGGACGCGCACCTGACGGGAGTGATTCCAGGAACGCACTTTGACTTGGCCGAGACGTTTGACCTGAGAAACGCCGAATCTGGTGATCCATGTCCGAAGTGTGCAGGAACACTGAGCATGGTTCATGGCATCGAAGTCGGGCACGTCTTCAAGCTGGGGACCAAGTACAGCGTGTCGATGGATGCAAGGTTCGTGGATGACAAGGAAGTGTCTCACCCGATCATCATGGGCTGCTACGGCATCGGTGTGACTCGCGTTGTGGCTTCAATCGTTGAAACCTGTCACGACGAGAACGGCATCATCTGGCCGATCAACGTAGCTCCGTACACAGTGCAGATTATTCCGCTGAACGTCAGCGATGCGGAAGTCATGAAGGTGACAAATCGCATCTACGACGAACTGACAGCGGCCGGAGTCGATGTGCTGATGGACGATCGCGATCAACGCCCTGGCTTCAAGTTCAAGGACGCGGATCTGATCGGGATTCCACTACGCATCACCATCGGAGGTAAAGGCCTTGCCGAAGGCATCGCTGAAGTCAAATGGCGTACCGAAGCTGACCCAAAGAAGGTGGCACTGGCCGAGACTGTCGGCTTTGTGAAAGATCTGATCGCTGAGAAGCAAATGCTTTAAGGCGCTCTACAGAAGCTCATTAAGCCTGAGCCTAAGACGCTAGCCGATTTTGTACTTCAATTCGGCTGTGTCTCAGGCTCAATGCGTATTCGTCTGTTGGACATTCGTGTGAACGAGGCTCATCAGACATTCATCACGCAAAGGCGGCCCGCAACATGTCTAGGCTCTTCGGGATGGCCACTTTGGGGGCTTCCTTACCTTCGAACTCCAGGGACACGTATCCACCGAATTTGTGCTTCCGCAGCAAAGCGGCGATTCGCGGGTAGTCGAGTTCCAGCGAATACCACAGCCCACCGCCGTAATAGGTTTTGGCCTGAACAAGCACTGCGTCGTCGGCCATGAGTTCCAGCCGATCGTACGGATCTTCCAGAAAGTTGCCGGTATCAAGCGTCGTCTTGAGCCATGGTGAGTTGATCGCTTTGACGATCTTCATGACGCCTTCCGGTGTGCGTCCGAGTCCCCAATGGTTTTCCAGGCCGAGAGTAACTCCGCAGCGTTCGGCCGCAGGCAGGCACTCTGTGAGTCCGTCGATCACCCACTTGAAACCTTCGTCTTCTGTGTGGCCCTCAAGAACCGGTTCGACACCGCGATTCTTCATCAGCTCATCGAAATTCCCGCTGGTCCCCCATCGCCCGGTGTTGACTCGCATCGTGGGAATTCCAAGTGCGTATGACAGTTCGATGCAATGAATCGTGTGCTCTGTATTTTTCCTGCGAACTTCCGGATCGGGCGAAACCCAGCCCTGGTGAGTCGAGAAGCCGCACAGATCGAGCCCATTGATGAATGCCCGTTGTTTGATCTTCTGCAAAGTGGCATTGCTTTCGTCGGTCATCTGCCGATGGAGAATTTCAATTCCATCGAAGCCCCATTCGGCGGCATGGTCGATGCAGGTGTTGATGTCACGAAACTCTTCACGATTAAACTGCCAGAACGAATAGGTCGAAACGCCGAACTGAGTTCTCCGGCGAGTTGACGCAGCAGAGGCTTCTCCATCTGGCATGCTCGTTTGACCGGCTGATACCGACAGGCAGCTGCTGGCGGCCGCGATCGATCCGAGGACAGTGCGGCGACTTAAATGCTTCGATAGACTCATATTGGGCCGGTTTTCCTTGAAACAGCTTGAAGGGACCAATGGGACGGCTCGGAGTGTCTTTCGTCCGGCAGCAGAGTCAAGGCTGGCTGCATACCGTGTTGAAAGTGCGATCGGATTTGAGGTCTTGAAGGTGGCGCCAAATGGAATCTTGCCTGCCCCTGGTTATCGGGAGAAATTGCCCGTTGAATTCTCAATGGTACGCCGTCTGCTATAGTCTTACCGACTATTGGTCGGTGATTTCGGCGTTCGAATGGGTTTTCGGGCTGATCATCGATTTTTTAGAGGCTGTTCGGCGGGAACGTCGTAGCAGTCTTACAGCCGGCATTCGCCGGTCACAACCAGTAACGGCCCCATGGAACGGCCTCAGTGCAGGCCGGAGAATTTGAAATGTCGGAACAGAACCAGAACGACATCTCCGCAGAGGCGGTTGATGTTCTGCATAAAGCGTATGGTCAGCTCCAGGAGCAGATTCGCAAGGTGATCGTGGGTCAGGATGAAGTTATCGAGCAGCTTCTGATCGGTTTGTTCAGCCAGGGCCACGTTCTCCTGGAAGGAGTGCCTGGGCTCGCGAAAACTTTGATGGTTAGCACGCTGGCTCGCAGTTTGTCGATGACGTTTTCCCGAATCCAGTTTACGCCGGACCTGATGCCCGCCGACATCACCGGCACCGATATTCTGCAGGAGAATCGCAGTACCGGGCAGCGTGAATTTCGATTCATTCCCGGACCGCTGTTCCACAATGTGGTTCTGGCCGACGAAATCAATCGCACGCCGCCCAAAACTCAGGCAGCCTTGCTGGAAGCGATGCAGGAACGACAGGTCACAGTCGGCCAGACCATTCACAAACTCAGCTCACCATTCTTTGTGTTGGCAACACAGAACCCGATTGAGCAGGAAGGGACCTACACACTGCCAGAAGCGCAGCAGGACCGATTCATGTTCAAGGTTTTCGTGAAGTATCCTACGTTCGAAGAAGAGCGACAGATTGCTCGACAGACGACGTCCAACTTTCGACCTGACATTCAGCCTGTGTTGACCGGTGAGCAGGTCATGCAGATCCAGTCAACGGTTCGTCAGGTACCGGTTTCAGACCATGTGATCAATTACACGCTGGCAATTGTCCGCCAGACTCGCGTTCGCGAACCTGGTACACCGCAGTGGATCAACGACTGGCTCGGCTGGGGCGCGGGGCCGCGAGCCGTCCAGAATCTTCTGCTGGGTGCGAAGACACGAGCGTTGCTGAGTGGGCGCACGACGGTCTCCACGGATGATATTCAGAAGCTGGCTGGTCCGGTATTGCGTCATCGTATTGTGCCGAATTTCACGGCTCAGAGCGAAGGCATAACCTCGGACAAGGTTATCGAACGGCTGATTCAGGAAACACCTGCTCGCGAAAGTGAACTGACGAGTGACCCAGGACTTGGAAAGATTTTTGCGGCCTGAGGAGATTGCGAGAATCTCGCGTCTTGAGCTGCGGGCACGTCGAGTCGTCGAAGGCTTCGTCTCGGGGTTGCATCGCAGTCCGTACTTCGGTCAGTCGCTTGAGTTTTTACAGCACCGTGAATACGTGGCCGGGGATGACTTGCGCCGTATTGACTGGAAGCTTTGGTCGCGATCCGATCGTTACTATCTGAAGCAGTTCGAAGAAGACACGAACGTTCGCATCATGCTGGTTGTCGACGGCAGCGAATCGATGCAGTTCAAATCGGGAGCGCTGTCTAAGTTTGATTATGCCCAGGCGATGGCTGCGGCGTTTGGAATGCTGGCATTGAAGCAGCACGATTCCGTTGGTGTCAGCGTATTCGATTCGGTGATCCGCAGTCAGATCCCGGCGAGCAGTCGCAACAATCATTTGCAGGCAATTCTCTCCGGCCTGGAAACTCAGACGGCTGGCGGCAAGACCGATATTCTTGGCGTGCTTCGCCGAGTGAACGAATCGCTGACTCGTCGCAGCATCGTGATACTGATGTCCGATCTGTTCTGCCCACGAGAAGAGCTCTTCAAGGGGCTCACGATGCTGCGACAGCGAGGGCATGAAGTCATCGCGATGCACATCATGGATGACGAAGAACTGGAATTTCGTTACTCCGGCACGTTGCGATTCGAGGGGCTCGAGGACGGCGGCAAGCTGACCTGCGACCCGGCCGCATTGCGTGCCGGTTATATGCAGGCTCTTGAAAAGTTTTTGGACGCCATTCGGCGTCGCTGTGCCGGGAGTGCGATCGATTACAAGCTAATTCGTACCTCGGATAATCTGGATGCTTCGCTGGCTCATGTTCTGATGCAGAGACGAAAGAAGTGATTAGTGAACTGCGGTCACAAACAGATAATGTTAGAGTTCGAACCTCAAATCTCGCACGTTAAACCTTAATCCGAAACCTCAGTGTCTCATGTCCTGGCTCATCCAGTTCTTCCTCAATCCAGCTTTCGTGCTGCCTGGGGCTGCGCTGGTTTCGGTGCCGATTCTGATTCATATCCTGAGCCGGCTTCGGTACAAACGAGTTCGCTTTGCGGCGATGGAGTTTCTCCTTGAGAGTGAGGAACTGAACCGTCGGCGAATCATTCTGGAGCAGTTGCTGCTTCTTCTGCTGCGAATTCTGGCGGTGCTGTTGATCGTACTGCTGATGGCTCGACTGGTGCTGGATCCCAGCCGATTGTTAATGTTGCGCGGGGCCAGTATGCACCATGTGGTGCTGCTGGATGATTCGCTCTCGATGGCCGATCGTGAAGGTGATGCGACTGTTTTTCGTGAAGCCCTGACGACTCTGGAGAATATGTTAGCCGAAGGAAGTCGTCAGCCAGGAGCGTCCCGAGTCACGATCCTGTCGATCACCGACCCTCGCCGTCCGATCGTTTCGGATCGGACTCTGGATGGTGCTCTGGTTCAGGAGTTGTTGCCGAGACTGCGGAATCTGACTTGCTCATGGCGAGCAGCGTCGCCTGTCGATGCGATTAACGCGGCGAAAGATATTCTGGCGGCTGATGGCAGTGCATCACCTCAGGTTCATATCTTAACCGACCTTCGCGCATCAGACTGGAATAATCGTCCTGAAGTTGCTGCGGCGCTGGAATCGTTGAAGACGATTAAGGCTTCCGTTGATCTGGTCAAGGTGGTGAAAGATGCTCGGCCGAATATTGGCCTGCAGCAATTATCTACCGAGACTCTGGCCGTTGCTCAGGGTGTTCCCTGGCGAATGACGTTGACGATTCGAAATCATGGTGCGACTAAAATCAGCGGACTGAGAGGCTCGGTCTTTGTCGATGGCAATTCTCTGCCAGGCAAAGTGCTTGTCCCGGACCTCGAGCCAGCGGCTGAATTACAGATTTCTCATGACCTGACATTCGACTCCGAAGGCCGACATCAGGTCGAAGTTCGACTCGATGAGGATGCTTTGCGAGAAGACAATCGTCGATTTCTTGCGGTTGAAGTAACCGAGCGACGGACTGTTTTGATTGTCGATGATGAAGGACAGCAGGAAGATGCTTCTTTCGTGGCTGCTGCCTTAAGTGCTGATCCGGCTTTGACTGGCCTGACGACAGAAGTAAGAACCTCGCAGTCGCTGACTTCGTCAAACTTGAACGCTTATGACTGCATCTACCTGCTAAACATTCGAGACCTTCCGGCTGACGCATCTGTGCTGCTTGCTGAGTATGTGCGAGCTGGCGGAGGCATCGTGTGGTTTCCCGGAGATCAGGCGAATACTCGCTGGTATTCGGAGACGCTGCGAGAATCCTCATTGAATTTGTTTCCGGTTCCTGTGGGGACCTTGCACGAAGCCGTTGCGGAGGACGCAACTGGAACGGCATCCGATCAAAAGGCTTTCGTGAATCCCGTCTTTGAGGCACATCCAATTTTTGTCGTCTACAACACTCCGGATAGTCCTTTCCCGGACACCGTGCAGGTTGCTCGATGGTTGCAGGTTACGGATGACTTCAAACCTGATGATGCAGAGCGAAACGATGGTGTGCGGACACTGATTCGTTTAAAGAATCGGCAGCCGGTTGGGTTTGAGCACAGTGTCGGTAAAGGCAGAATTCTTACCTTTCTGACGGGGGCTGGTCGTCGTTGGTCGAACTGGCCCGTTTCGCCTGCTGCACCGGGGTATGTGGTCATGCACCTTTTGATACATCAGTATTTGCAAAAGCAAACTGACAGTGTCGAGTTGCGAGAATTAAAGGAACCGGTGAGTCTGGAATGGCCAGTCGGGCGGTTCAATGAGAACGTGGAAGTATTCCTTCCCGAGGCTGCTGGTGACGACGAACCCATAGCTGAAACGTTTGTGCGTCTGCAGGCGTCGATTCTCCCGGCTGAAAAGCCTGTTGCTCCCGCAGTCAATGCCGACAAAAGCAAGACTGAAGAGCCGGCGTCGAATACTTCTCCAAAGACTGTCCAGGAAGATAAATTGGGTGTGACGATTGCTCAGGCCGACCGCCCGGGGATCTATAAAGTCCGGAGATTCGACTCCGAGGGGACCGGAACAGATCTGGCGATTGCTCTGAATGTTTCTTCCTCAGAGAGCGCTTTGGCTGTGGCCGACGCAGAACAACTGATGCAGCAGGCTGATCTGGGTCATGTACGAGTTCTGGATGCAGATGCTGCCCAGGCTCTTGGAGGGTCAGAAGCAGGCCGCGAGATCAGATGGGTGCTGATTGGTTTGCTGATTGCCGTCCTGATCTTTGAGCAACTGCTGGCGTTGCGTTTGAGTTATCATCCTGACGTGCCGGTACGTAGCTGAGATTTCTCGCTGTTTTCGGAATCCGGGATCACCCACGGAAGAGTTCAAATTTCAGATTTCAAATTGGTTCGTGTTTCATGATTAAGTCCGCAGTCACAGTCAGTCTTGTTGAGCAGGCTCGCAAAGGCCCGTTTGTTTTTCATGATGATCTCCCCGGCGCTTGTCGAGCGGCCGCGGAGATTGGCTTTGACGCCATAGAGTTGTTTGCGCCGTCGGGAGCTGTCATTCGCTCGCTGCCTTTAGCACAACTGCTAAACAAGCATGGCTTGAAACTAGCGGCGGTCGGAACCGGTGCGGGTATGGTGGTTCACAAGTTGTCATTATGTGATGCGGATGCAGGACGTCGGCATGACGCGGTCGAGTTTATTCGCGACATTATTTCTGCTGGTGCGGAACATGGGGCTCCTGCGATTATTGGTTCTATGCAGGGCAAGTGGGATGATGTGGTCGATCGAGATACCGCGATTGGTTATCTGCGTGATGCGTTGCAAACGCTTGGTGATCATGCTGAGCGATGCGGGACGGTTCTGCACTATGAGCCATTAAATCGATACGAAACCAACATGGCGACGACGATAGCCGCCGGTGTTCAGCTTCTGAAGCCACTGGCCAGTCGAAACGTTCGTCTGCTGGCGGATTTGTTCCATATGAATATCGAAGAAACCTCGATCGCTGGCGGGCTCAGTGATGGTGGCGCCTTCGTTGGGCACGTGCACTTCGTGGATTCCAATCGGCAGGCGGCCGGTCGCGGTCACATGGACTATGCTCCCATCGTGACGGCTTTGCGCGATATACAGTATGACGGCTATGCGTCGGTGGAAGCGTTTCCGATTCCCGATTCTCTGACGACTGCACGGCAGACGATGGTTACATTTCAAAAGTGTTTTCGGTGAAGCAGACTGACTCTCCTGTGCCAATAGTTTTCTCATTCAAAGTGTGAATGTGTCACTGTTCATTCGAACTATCGAGCTCGACCCCCGGCTGGCAGTATTGCAGGCTGTCGCCGCATTTGAAGACGCTCCGTATCTGCTGTTACTGGATAGTGCCGCGCGGCATCGTGAACGGGATGCTCGGTATACTTTTCTGGCTGCCGACCCCGTAGATCGCGTTGAGATTAAGGCTGCTGAACAAGGATCATCTCCATTCGCAAAGCTCCGTGAATGGCAACGACTGCTGGGTGAGCCGGACAGTGGTGAGATCGCCGATCTTCCTCCATTCTTTGGAGGAATTGCCGGCCTGATGGGGTATGAGTTGGGGCGAGCGTTTGAAAAACTTCCGACTCCGATCATTGACGATTTCGAAACACCGGCTTTGCTGGCAGGGCTTTATGACTGGGCGATTGTCTGGGATCACATTGGCGGCACAGTCAAAGCCTATTTGATCGATATGCCTTCATCGTTGCGGAAGTTTACTGTTACGGAACGAGAGGAATGGCTGCTGGGACGGCTTCAGTCTCTTGATTGTGAAAGAGAGACGGAGGCTGATTTTCGTCGTGCGAGTGCTGTCCCGGAGTCACACTTCAGTCGATTGAATCGTATCGAGCCATCGTCCGAGATCTATTCGGATTTCGCTCGCGACGAATATGTTCAGGCGGTCAGTCGAGTCATCGAATACATTCGCGCTGGGGATATCTTTCAGGCCAATCTTTCGCAGCGACTGATGGCTCCGTGGCATGGAACGTCGATGCAGTTGTACTCGGCAATCAGAACCAACAATCCAGCTCCATTTTGTGGGCTGCTTCAGGCGGAGAAATTTGCAATTGTCAGTGCGTCGCCGGAACGATTTTTGAAGGTCGACAGGAGCGGACTGGTAGAGACTCGACCGATCAAAGGCACGCGTCGTCGACCTCGATCTCCGATTGCGGATCTGTATGCCGGGACTGAGCTGGCGACCAGTGAGAAGGATCGATCTGAAAACGTAATGATCGTCGACCTTCTGCGGAATGATATCTCAAGGAGCTGCAAGCCGGGATCTGTTCGAGTCACCGGCTTATGTGAGATTGAGCGATTCGAAACGGTGCTGCATCTTGTCTCTACCGTTGTCGGTCAGTTGCGTGACGACTGCGATGTGTGGGATCTGATGGCCGGATGCTTTCCTGGTGGTTCAATTACTGGCGCGCCAAAGATTCGCGCGATGCAGATTATTGCTGAGCTTGAGCCCACCGTGCGCGGAGCCTATTGCGGAAGTCTGTTTTGTTTAGGGGCTGGTGGTGATTTTGACAGCAGCATCTTGATTCGCACGTTTACCCTTCAGAACGGATGGGTCCAGTTTCCGGTTGGTGGAGGGATTGTTGCTGATTCCGATCCTCTGGAAGAATATCGCGAGACGCTGCACAAAGCCTCAGGCATGATCAGATCATTACGTGCGTCGGTCTAGAGAGCTTGCACAAGATGCCTCTTTGAGGTCTGACTTTGAGCCTACTGCAATTACCAAAACGCCTGCGCTTGATTTGAGCATGCAAGCAATGTTTCAGATCGTTTGATTGTGTCCGTTCACCGTACCTGGTGGTGATCGAATCCTGAAAACGCGAGAGGCGGTATGCTGCAAAGTGCCGTGTTTATGGCGTGATATCGCAATCGAATGCGAAGTGGCACGTGACTTGCCAATCTCCAAGCCGTGTGAACTCTGCGGCAATGGAACGTTGCAGGGCACCGTTTTGCAATTGTTTTGGCAGAGAAAGACATCAGATGAGTTCCGGGTTTCTGATTGACATGGACGGGGTAATCTATCGCGGCACTGAACTCATACCGGGAGCACAACAGTTCATTGTTAAGCTGCTGGATGAGAATGTTCCGTTTCTCTTTTTGACCAACAACAGTCAGCGCAGTCGGCGCGATGTCGCGACAAAGCTCAATCGCATGGGCATCCCGATCGAAGAGAAGCATGTCTTCACATGTGCCATGGCGACCGCTCGATTTCTGGCGCGTCAGCTACCGAACGGCACTGCGTTCGTCATCGGCGAAAGCGGCCTGATGAATGCGCTGCACAGTAACGGCTACTCAATCGTCGACAGTCACGCTGACTACGTTGTCGTCGGCGAAGGACGGACGCTCTCGTTCGAAATGGTTGAGCGAGCTGTGCAGTTGATCATGGAAGGGGCGAAATTGATTGCGACGAATCTGGATCCAAACTGCCCAACGTCGACGGGAACTCGACCTGGCTGCGGCGCGGTCGTTGCTCTGCTGGAGAAAGCCACAGGCGTAAAAGCCTTCAGTGTTGGAAAGCCAAGTCCCGTGATGATGCGAGCTGCTCGGAAGGAGTTGGGGCTTGATGCAGCGAACACCGTCATGATCGGCGATACGATGGATACAGATATCCTCGGCGGAGTTCAGATGGGCTATCGCACGGTTCTGGTGCTATCGGGGACGACGTCGCGGGCTGATCTGCAGAACTTTGCGTTTCGGTCGGATCTGGTTGTGGATTCGATCGCCGACTTGCTTGAGCCGACGGATGAGATTCGCACACAGTTGGAGCAGTGGTTGCCTTCCGAGGCGTACGTGGCAGTGGGTTGACTTTTTTCGTAGGCCGGACCGAGCGCCAGCGAGCTCCGGCAACTCCGCGCCCCTGAACTGATGACTCACCGGAGGTAAAGCGCGCTGTGGGTGTTTTGACCGAAAAATTTAGTGACCGGAAGATTTCAGGTGCGGTGCGTGTAATTCAATTTTTCGGTCGTGAAATTTTTCGGTCGACTGAGCATTACGCCAAGGGGTTTTGGAGCGGAAGATTTGTTGGTCGGTCAGACAGCGAGTCGTTGTGAATCAGTGTCAGGGATGGGGACACCAGTCGCTAAAACAACTCGTGGATCACAGCGCCATGATCGACTGCGGCAACGGGTCGGCCGGAGTGATCGAGGAAATTTTGTGACGGGTCAACTCCAAGCACTTGGTAAATCGTGTGGTGGATGTCGCCTGGTCGCAGAGGATGTTCCTTTGGAGATTCGCCAAGGTGGTCGGTTGAACCAATCAGGCGACCGCCCTGCACTCCTCCGCCGGCCAGAAAGCAGGACATGGCATTTCCCCAATGGTCACGTCCCGGTGTTCCTTTGCTTAGAGGAGGACCACCGTTGCCGCCATCGTTCATTCGAGGAGTACGGCTGAATTCACCACAGAGCACAACCAGAGTCTTTTCGAGAAGTCCTCGATCAGACAGATCGGTCAGCAGGCCATACACAAGCTGATCGATCTTGGGCAGATAATTCTCCATCCCGGACTTCAAATCCCAATGGTGATCCCAACCTCCAAAGTGGCAGGAGACAAAAGTTGTACCGGCCTCGACAAGACGTCGCGCCAGCAGAGTGCTTTGGCCCCACGAATGGCGACCATAAAGTTCGCGCGTCTTTGTGTCTTCTTTTGTCAGGTCGAATGCTTCACGAGTTTTCGCACCGGTCACCATGTCAAAAGCAGTGCGATCAAACCGGTCCATGGATTCAAACATGCCGGAGGCGTCAGCTTCGCGACGCAGGCTGTCGACTGAAGTCAGCAGGGCGCGGCGATCATTGAGTCGATCGAGAGACAGATCCTGACTCAGCCCCACATTCCTGACTTGAAAGTTGTCGGCATTCGGATCCCCTTCAGTCTCGAAGGGATTGTGATGGATTCCGAGATAGTTGCCACCAAAATATCCAGGGCGAAGTCCGATGCTCATTCCATAAGGCACAGCGACATGAGAAGGCATGCCTGGCCGACGAGCACCAGTGACCTTGGTCGCTACAGATCCAATGAACGGGTACTTGCCTTTGGGATTCGCGCCGCTGACGCCTTCACCTCGGCCAGTCAGCATCCAGTGACCACCTGTAAAGTGATCTCCGCTGTCATGATGGAGCGAACGAACAACGGAAAACTTGTCTGCGATCCTGGCCTGCAGCGGGAAAAGTTCTGTAACTTCCATTCCTGGAACGTTGGTGGGGATTGGCTTCCAGATGCCACGATATTCCGCCGGAGCTTCCGGCTTCATGTCGTAAGTGTCCATATGTCCCGGGCCGCCATCGAGCCAGAGCAGAATGACCGAGGTGTCTTTGGAGGATTTGCCTGCCGCTTGAGATTGCTCTTTTGCTGCCAGGATCTGAGACAGGCCAACGCTGGCCATGCCGGCAACTCCCAGTTGCACAAAACTTCGGCGCGAACTTCCATCGCAATAGGCGGACGTTTGACCGGAGTGAATTCGAAGCATGATTTGCTCCTGAGCGTTGGTTGGATCGGGGCATGAAGCTGGGGTGGGACGCAACGCCTGAAAAGCGGACTGGCGGGGCGTTTAATTCGGTAGGCGGGTCTACAGGATACTGTGCCGGACGTGGGGCCGTCAATTTTCGACTGGAAATAAGCTTTATTCTGCGCGCGGCAACGATTGCGGCGGACCCATAAAGGTATCTCGCAAACACCCGATGCAAATTCACACTATGCGGAGAAAACGCGTTGCGGAACCCCTTTGGATTCGTCGTACCGCGAGGCTTCAACTGATGAATAAATGTTGAGTTGAAGTACTACTCGGGGACACAATGGGATCACCCAACGGTGGTTTGCGCAAGCGGGGGTGAGTATTCCAGGTCTGATTGGGGCACACAGATTGGGAGACGTGCCAATTTGAGGCGTGTCAGGCTTCGGAAACGGCTTTTTCGTACGTACTATGGTAAATCGAGTCAGCTACGGTGGTGGGACTATCCCGCGATTCCGGCATTTGGGTCGGAGCGTTGTTCTGTTGATAATCGAATCAGAATGTTCTGCTTCAGGTTTCTAAGTGGAAAACAAATTCATGTTGACCTCCAGTTTGTTCCTTGGGGAGGGGCGTCAGGTCCTTAAAGAATCAGGCTTGCGCGGTATTCTCGGGCTGGTCACAACATCATCGGTTTGCCGAACCGTGATTCAGGTTCTGTTGGTGATGGTTTTGTTCCCGGAGATGGCCGCTGCTGACAAGGCGACGGACGACTTCAATCTTGGCCTTGGCTTTTATCGAGGCAAACGTTGGGAGCAGGCTGAAGAAACATTGAGCCAGTTCCTGAAAGAATTTCCGGAACATTCACGCACCAATTTGGCTCGGCTTTACCATGCTCGGACGTTGAGTGTTCTGGAAAAATATGGACCCGCTCGTGAAGAATTTCAGCAATACATCATAGCTGAACCAGACAGCAAGGATGTTGCTGATGCTCGTTATCGACTGGGAGAGTGCAGTTACTTTCTCAAGGACTATCCAGCCGCGATTCTGCAACTGACCGAATACCTTGAGAAGCACTCGGGGCATTCTCATGGAGATTGGGCAAGACTGTTGCTGGGCGATTCATATGTGTCTCAGAAAGAGCACGATAAAGCGATTGCTATTCTGAATCCATTGGCAACCAGCAAGACCGATCCTGGAATTTTGGCAGACTGTCGATTCAGTCTGGGCAAGGCGCTGGAAGGATTGAACAGACCTCAGGATGCATTGGCTCAATACAAGTTGGTGGTTGCTGATTCCAACTCAACCCCTGCCCCAAGAGCGTTAAATCGAATTGCTGCGATTCAGTATGCGAAGGGCGAATACAAGGAAGCCGCTGTCTCGTTTGAGAAGATGGTTACTGGTTATCCGAAGAACTCCCTGGTGCCCTCGGCGACATTGGGAGTCGGGATGTCGCTTTATCGGCAGCGAGAATTCGAACAGGCTCTGACATGGCTGCAGCGGATTCCCAAAGGCACAGCTTCGTCGGCTCAGGGAGTTCTGATGACAGCCATGACGCTGAAGGAATTGGGACGGCTTGAAGAGTCACGTCTGGTTTTTGCGGAAGCGCTTCTTGCTGCCGGAGATACTCCGCTTGCAGCAGATGTCCTGTTTCAGCAGGCTCAAATGGAACGCGTATCCGGGGATAAACAGGTTGCCGCTCAGATTTTTCAGGATATCTGTGACCGCTGGCCAACTTCCACTCGTGTCGCCGAAAGTTTGTTCAATGCAGCTGAGCTGAATCTTGAATTAGCTCAGCGAGAACAGGCTGAACGTATCTGGAACCGTTTGAAGACGGATTATCCGGATACTGCGAATCGGCCACGGGAACAGATTCTATTGGGACGCATGTATTTGGTGCGTGGCGAGGTTGAACAGTCTGTTGATACGTTGCAGAAAGCAATCGCGGCTTCGGACGATCCCAAAAGTCGAGTTACTGCGGTGGGGCAATACTACCTTGTGCGAGCTTTCTATGAAGCAAAACAGTTTGACAAGGTGATCGACCAGACGTTGCAAATGAGTGAACTGTTTCAGATTGAGGCGCTCAGTGAAGTTCGAGGTGCCCTCGCTCTGGCCACGGTCAGTTGTCTGGAGCAGAAGCGTTATGAAGAAGCATTGAAGTTCGCTGATGAGTTTATTCCGGTCGCCGTCGACAAGACTCAGAAAGCCGACGTCATGGCGGCTCGTGCAGTGACGTTAAGTCATCTCCGAAGGTTTCCGGAAGCGATCGAAGATTTGAAATTATTGGTCACGGATCTTCCCGATCTTGCACAGACATGGACGGCCGTTTTGAAATCCGGTGAGGCTGCGCTGGAGCAGAATGTTCCGGACGAGGCAGTGGCGTTTTTTCAACTGGCCTCAACGTGTGAAAAAGATCCCGAGGTTAAAGAGGCTGGTGTGACGGGGCTTGCGTGGTGTCAGTTTAAGGCCGCCAAATATTCTGAGGCTGAAGCCGCATTTGTGAAGGTTGTTGCTGACTATCCGGCCTCCGAGGATGCCGCTCAATCATTGTTTATGCTGGCTCGATGCATCGAAGAGCAGGGAGACATCGAGAGAACTGCTGCTGCGTACTCAGGTGTTTTTGAAAAGCTGGCGAAGGATCAGCCGCCGTTTGAAGCGGGGAGTGAGATGAAGCCACCGATGCAGTACGCATTTGATGCCGGGCGGCAGGTGGCCCGGTCGCTGGAGAAACTCAAGCGATTTGACGATGCGGACAAGGCCTGGGAAAAACTGGTGTTGGCCTTTCCGAATGCAAAAGACCTTGATCGACTGCTTGATGAGTGGGCCTGGATGAATGTTTCGGCTGAGCGGTTTGATCGATCGGACGCTGTTCATCAGCAGTTGCTCGAAAGGTTCCCCGACAGCCCGTATGCCGGGCAGGCTCGGTTGTCACTTGCGGAAAGCTTAATGTCAGCAGGGAAGCTGGAAGAATCGTTGAAGGAAATGGAAGCGATCTCCACAGATGTTCGTTACGGGGCCACGGAAAAAGAGCGTGCTTTATTTCATGTGATCGAAATTCAGGCCACAAGACGGCAATGGCAGCCACTTGTTGCAGCTGCGGATCAGTTTCTTGCGAGCTATGTGAGCAGTCCGTTGGCGGCTCAGGTTCGATTGTTTTCCGGTAACGCGATGGTGGAATTGGGGCGTCATGAAGACGCGATCAGCCTACTGACAACTCTGAGTCAGGAGATTGTTTCCGGAAAGATTCCCGCACAAGACTGGACGGATCGGGTGTGGGTTGTGATGGCAGAATCCGCGTTGGCAACAATGGACTATGAGCGAATTGATGTTCTTGAAGCGGAGCTAAAGCGGCAGAGTCCTCAGTCTAAGTTTGAGTTTCAGATCATGGACATTCAAGGCCGGCGCTGGAGGCAACAGGCTCCTCCTGATTTTCTGAAAGCTCGCGAGTACTTTGGAAAGGTCACGTCCAGCACCGAAGGAGCAGGAACGGAAACCGCTGCTCGCTGTCAGTTTCTGATTGCAGAGACGCTGCTTCTGGAAATGAAACTGGATGAGGCCGTGAAGGAATACTTCAAGGTTTATGTCAATTACAGCTATGCAGAATTGCGGGCACAGGCTTTGTTTCAGGCGGCCGTTTGTGAATCTCGTTTGATGAAGAATGAGTTTGCGATTCGAGATTTCAAAGAGTTGATTGCAGAGTTCCCCACGTCCAGTCTCGTCGAGAAGGCCCGTGAAGAACTCGGAAAACTGGAAGTACAGAAACCATGAAGATTTATGTCCGGTCATCTCTGAAAGCTCGCATTTCGATCATGGTCGTTGCGCTTGTTGGGTTGCTGATGGCTTGCCAATCGCTCGCGCAGGATGCCGGCGGCGCTGCAGCGGCAGGAACTCCCGTGGAGAACATTCAGCCTGCTGATCCTGCGGTCCCTGAGGGGACAACCGAACCGGTCGCCTCAGGCATCCCTACCGATCCGTTGGGTATTGCCGACGCAATGGGACGGTCATTCACTGCCGCTTTCATTATCGCGTCTGTCATTGGTGTGTGGTCTGTAATTGAGCGACTCGTTGTGCTGCGACGTCGGCGAGTGATTCCGCGAGGCTTTGTCGACAGGTTTCTGATGCACCTGAGAGCTGGTCGTCTGGACAAAGCCGAAGCTCTGAAAGTGTGTCAGCAGAACATGAGCCCAATGGCAGACATATTTATTCACGGGCTCCGCAAGTGGGGCCGTCCTAGTGCTGAGGTTGAGCAGGCGGTGACAGATGGAGGAGAGCGGCAGGTCACTCAATTGAAAAAAGGTTTGCGAGTCCTTAACGGAGTCTCCACTCTGAGTCCCTTGATTGGTCTGCTGGGGACTGTGGTCGGCATGATTCGGTCCTTCAATGACATCGCGACTGCGGGAGCAATGGGGCAAACTCAAACTTTGGCCAACGGGATTGCCCTTGCTCTTTTGACGACTGCTGTGGGTTTGATCATCGCGATTCCTGCGATGGCTGCTTATCTTTATCTCGCTGGGCGGATCGATTCTGTGGTGATGGAGATGGACAGGCTTGGACAGGAACTGGTCCATCTGATTTCGGCAGAAGCGTTACGAGAGCGTGCGATTGTCGCGACAAGCACTCCGGAGCCAGCGGCGCCTGTGCCGAGCCCGGTTAGAACGCGCAAACCGGTAGTTGAAAAGTAGCGTTGGCTGTTAAAGAATATATATGATGTCGATATCTGCCGAATCAAATAGATCTAACAGCCAGACCCTCTCGGTTGTTGTCCCCGTTTACAACGAACGAGACAGCCTTGTTCAGCTGGTCAATGAGTTGCAGGCCGGTGTTCGTTCATCCGTGTCGAGTTATGAAATCATTCTTGTGGATGATGGTTCGACGGATGATTCGTGGAAGAAGATTGAAGAATTGGCGAGTCGCGAGGCTGTCGTCTCCGGGATCCGATTGCGGCGAAACTTTGGGAAGGCTGCAGCCTTAACGGCGGGAATGAAAGTCGCAACCGGAGATCTGATTTTAATGCTCGATGCAGATCTTCAGGATGACCCGGCCGAGTTCCCTGCTCTGCTGCACCAGATTCAGGCTGGGTATGATGTCGTCAACGGATGGAAGCAACGCCGGCTCGATCCGTGGCACAAGGTTTATCCCAGCAAAGTTTTCAATGGTCTCGTCGGATTAATGACCGGACTACGACTCCATGATCACAATTGTGGGCTGAAGCTGTTTAGGGCCGAGGTGACCCAGGAAGTTCAGATCTACGGTGAACTGCATCGGTTTATTCCGGTGCTCGCTCATTCACGAGGCTTTCGAGTGACTGAGGTCGCGGTCAATCATCGTTCTCGCCAGCATGGGTATTCGAAATATGGGATGAGGAGATTCCTGCGCGGGTTGCTTGACCTGCTTACGGTTACGTTCCTGACCAGTTTCGGAAGACGCCCACAGCACGCACTGGGGACGATCGGGCTTGGCTTCTTTACGCTGGGGGTTCTCGGTCTGATCTATCTGAGTTTACTCTGGCTCGCGATGCGACTTGGCATATTCACCGCGTACCCCATCGGCAATCGACCGTTGCTTGCGTATTCTGTTGCCGCCACATTGCTGGGCGGACAAGCTCTGTCATTGGGTTTGTTGGCGGAACTGATTGTGGCCTACACGACCAGAAGCACTGACAGCTACAGCATTCGCGAGACTACAAGAAAGGTTTGAGTCCTTGCAAGCACTGCGTAGCTTAATCGCAGTATGAAAGGGCCATCAGGCAATACGCTGTTACAAGATTGGGGTCGCCCTCGTACCAGCGATCGGCCGAGTTGATCCAACTGCCGTTGGGTTGCTGAAGTGCCGACAGCGTTTTCGCAAGCTCCTGTTTCCAGAAGTGTTCAGTGCCATCAGTCGTCGTAAACGACTCACTTTCGAGCGATGACATTGTTTTGGCAAATGTCTGGAAGTAGTAGTACAGCCCCTGTTGCCCCATTCCCGGATTTTCTGACAACGTGTAGTTTTTGCGGATCCATTCGGTGGCTGCTTTGACTCGATCATCCTCCTTCGTGAGGCCAGCATAAATCATGCTCTTGAGACCTGCGTAAGTGATACTGCCGTAAGACTTGTGCCCGCCGTTTTCGGTCATTCCAGCTTTTGATTCACCACCCTTCGCCGGTGTATAAATGAAACCACCGTCGTTCACCTTGCCAGCGAAGTCCAAAGTATTGTGGGGAGATTCCAGATTCTGAGCGCGGGATACGAATTTGAGAGCCTTTTGCATCGCAGGGTCATCGGCCGCTACGCCCGACTTCTTCAAAGCCTCGATCAGGAACTGAGTATTCGACATGTCCGGACGTTGTTTGCTGTCATATCCTCCTCCCCCGTAGGCCCCTTCTGATGACTCAATGCCTTCACCTTCATCCCACTGAAGGCCTCGCAGAAACATCTCGGCTTTCTTTAGTTGTGCATCGTACTTCCGATTCGAGTTGGCTTCACTCATGGCCAGCATTGCGATGCATGTTTCGTAGTTCTGATGTCGGCTTTCTGTTGTATGAATTCCACCACTCGGTTGTTGATTTCGAAGGAGGAACTCGAGGCCCTTTGCAACAACCGGATCATCAGCTGTTTTTCCGCTTTGCAGTAAGGATGTTGTTACGAGACCGCTGATTCCTACGGCCCCGGAACTTGACCATGAGCCATCAGCACTCTGAGTTACCTCCAGAAACTGAATAGCCTTTTGACGCATGGAGTCGAGGTCCTGTGCCATCGCTGCCGGCGTCAGGATGTTTGTCAAAAAAAAGACGATGAACAGAATTGCGATGTTGCGTGGCATATGATCCTCAGGTCCGGAATGAATCACTATGAAGAAGTGAGATCGGTTGGTTAAAGATCGCCTCAGAACTCACCGAGCACTTCGCCGCCGTCCCGGGTTCCCAGTGCACGCCAGATACTAAGGTCGATGTTTGAACTGAAAGATCGTACCGATCCATCACAGAGAGCCGACTGAACAATTCCGGTGTGATAGCTTCGGGAATTGAGCGCTGAATAGCTGACCGAAGTTGTGTTGCTGCCTTCCTGGCGTGAAGCATAATCGGTGTTGCGATAGGTTACTCCAGCATCAACAAAGATGACGTTGGAATTCGGAGTCAGTGTTGTCGTGAATCCACTGTGATGTGAGTGTCCATTCGCCCATTCTGTGTGGCCCGTACCATCCTGTGTTGCAGGTAGAATGCGGTCTTTAAGGCCTGACGCGGCGTAGAGTGCTACTGTGGCTGCATTTCCAGGCACTGTCGTCGAGGGCGGTCCGCCGTTTCGGGTATACGCAGTCCATGCATGAACTTCCGAGGCCAGCAATGTATTGCTGGTCCCGTCTGTGATCGATGAGATCCTGATTCTGGAGTTTGGAAACGCAATTCCATCACCACCCTGCCCTGTTGCTGGGTTGTAGACCAACCATGTTCCAAAGTTAAAACCGTAACAAGTGGGCATCAGAAAGATTCCATTGGTCCCGGTGTCACGAGCGCGATCGGATTTAGGATCTGATGGGCAGACGTAACCAGGCACGCGAAAGTTGCTGATGATCGGGAAGTTTCCCCATGCCCTGCTGAGGTCGATCTGGGAATAAAGATTCACCTGTTCCATAAACGGCAGCAGCCGTCCGTGGATCGACCAGGAAGCATTGCTGGTGATTGTCGGCACAATCGCCATGCTTGGCGGTAACGCATTGTTTGAGGCTTCATAGTTATGCATAGCCAGTGCGATTTGCTTGAGATTGTTTTTGCACTGCGTTCTCCGTGCTGCTTCACGAGCTTGTTGCACTGCTGGCAGTAGTAATGCAATCAGAATGGCAATGATGGCAATGACCACCAACAGCTCAATCAAAGTAAACCCGTTTCGACTGGAGTCTCGTCGCCGTGACATCGGTACTGGCTCAATTGCGGACCTGAAATAAAGAGAGTGCGAACGAAGAGTCGCACGTCAGGAGACAAATGTTTCGCAAATCGTATGCCATCATCGAAATTGCTGTAGTTGAGGGGATACACGACGGCCATCTAACGATCCGCGGCGGATTTTTCGCCCTGATGGAGGGAAAACAGCCAATGCCGGAGCGATCGAACGGCTGTTCCGAATGCTTTACGGACAGCTCAATGCCCCCTACGATGACAAGGGGGAAACGCCACGATTGTCTGTTTGACACAAGTGATAGCCAATCCCCCGTTTCATTTCAGAACCATAATCTCACAAAAGGTCCTTACGCTATGCTTCGAATGATGACATTAGTCCTGAAGCCTTTGACTCTGCTGTTGACCTGCTGCATTGGGGCGGGAGTCGCATGGAGTGCTGATGAATACGACTACGATCTGGTTCATTCCTCAGTGAGTTTTAAAGCACGGCATCTGGACATTAGTTGGATTCATGGTCGGTTCAACGACGTTTCCGGCAAGTTCATCATTGATCGTGATGATGTGACGAAGTCTTCTTTTCAGCTGACGATCAAGGCTGAAAGTGTGGATACCGCGAATCCCGCCCGAGACGAGCATTTGCGTCAGCCAGATTATTTCGACACAAAGCAGTTCCCGACAATTGAGTTCAAGAGCACGGCTGTGAAAGCCATTGAAGACGGTTTCGAAGTCACCGGTGACTTCACAATGCATGGCACGACAAAGAAGATCGTTGTCAAGCTGATGGGTGGCAAAGAGATCGAATCCCGAGGCGTGAAGCGAGTCGGTTTCTCGACGGAACTGAAGCTGAAGCGAAGTGACTTCAACTTCGACAAGAGTGGCATCGGTGCGATTGGCGATGAAGCGATTATTCTGATCGATTGTGAAGGGATGCGAAAGTAGCGGATGCCGGATCCGTTTCAGTATATGATCGCACTACTGGCTGCGTTTACTGCCAGTTTTCTAGCGATTTTTATCTCTCAACTTGCGATGCGAGCGACGATTCCGTCGCTCGCTCGTTTCGTTTTTATGGTGGGCCTTGTTTTGGGCCTGTTGACGGGATACCGAATCCTTGGATTCGAATTACGATGGCCTCCGGTGAATGCTCTTGATCGCTTCCTGATGATCGTATTACCGGCTGCGATGATTGTTGAATTCATCGGGGTCGTCCGTGTGCCGGACAATCAGCACAATTTTCTATTCCGCTTTTCAAGCTTTTGTGCAGCCACTGTTCGATTCGCATTTATCGTGAGTGTGGGCCGTGTTCTTTGGCACGATTCTGTTTATCTCAGTTCAGTCGAGTCAAACACAAACGACTGGTCACCCTTCATCGTCTTTGGGGTTCTGCTGTCAGGGGCTGCGTTACTTTACGCTGCATTGAGATCGTCCATGATTCTCGCATTTCGTGGGGTATCGGCTTCGCTTACTGCTGGCCTCGTGATGTCGCTACTGGCCACGGGTATGGTCACGATGCTGGCTGGATACATCAAAGGTGGAGCAGCCGCAATGCCCTTGGCCGGTGGGATCTGTGGCGCAGCTTTGGCTCTTTGGATGGCAGGAAAGAAAACAGGGCCCGCGACATCCCACGTTCAGTTTTTGATTGGAATCAGTGTTACGGCGTTGTTTAGTCTCCTTTGGATTGGCCGATTTTTTGGCCAACTCACGACATTTGATGTGCTCATGATATTCCTCAGTCCCCACTGCTGTTGGTTGAGTGAGTTCTGGCCGTTTCGTGACTATAGCAACAATTATCGTATGGTCATTCGGATGGCGGCCGTTGCCTTGATCTTGCTTGTTGTTCTGTTTTTTAAGTGGCAACAGTTCATGCAGAAGATGATCCCACTCATTGCATTTCAGGCAGAATAATTTCCCGTGTTGGGCGAACAGCATTGGCAACTCATGGAGTTTTCAATGGCATCAGAATCACGTCGAAGAAGATGTCTCGTCCAGGGCATAATCAGAGAATCCGTTAACCGTGTGGAGTAAAGGTTTAACCTTCAGGAATCAACATGACGACCTCAGAAAATCCGTTCGCTCACGAAGCATCCGCTACGGAAAAGAGATCTGACTCAAACGCTACGGGGGCACAGGCTTTAATAACTACTCTGCGATGGTGGCCCGCTGCGGTGTGCCTAATCCTGATTGGGGCACTAAAGCTCAGTATGGTTGTTGTGGAAGCTCCTCCCATGGCATTGTTGATGGCGGCTTTTATGGGGCCTGCTGGGTTGTGCGGCGTGATCATGTTGTGGTGGACCTTCGCAAGCCGGGCGGGCATGAGAGAGAAAGTGATGGGCCTGACAGGTGTTATCACGATCGGCGTCTTGACCACGTTGCTGCTGCATTTTTCCATGAAGGGAATGAGCGCCGTTCTCTACCAGATTCCCTGCGGAGTCAGCGCGTTTGCATTGGTATTGATTCTTATGGCAAACCGTCCGGCATCGCGATTGCGTGCAGCGCTGTTCTTGTCGGCGGTTGGATTTGGTATCTGGGATCTGGTTCAGTTGCATGGAGTTACTGGAAAGTTCGATGCAGAGTTTTCGTGGCGTTGGGCACCGACACCAGAGGAAGAGTATCTTCGGGGGCTTGCAAAACGTTCTGAAACTGCGGCTGGAAGTTCACAATCGTCGGCTACTGGCGATGTCAATGAACAGATTTCTCGAGCAACCTCTGAATGGTCTGACTTTCGCGGACCAATGCGTGACGGAAAACGGCCGGGGTTACGACTTAAGGAAGATTGGGCGACGTCGCCACCAAAAGAAATCTGGAAGACTCCGATCGGGCCAGGCTGGTCCTCGTTCACTGTTGCAGGCCAGAGATTATTTACGCAGGAGCAACGTGGCGATAACGAGGCTGTTGTGTGTTTAAGTGCCGAGACTGGTAAGGTTCTGTGGGCTCATGAATACGCCAGTCGCTTCTGGGAAGCTATCGCCGGCGCAGGCCCTCGTGCGACGCCGACGATTGGTGACGATGGGATTTATACACTAGGAGCGAATGGGCATGTCTTGTGTCTGGATCCGATCACAGGGGAAGTTCGCTGGACGAAAGATCTTCAGGTGGATGCAGGCTGCAAGCCGCCTCAATGGGGCTTTTCAGCTTCGCCACTCGTGCAGGATTGTCTGGTTATTCTTCATGCGGGAGCCGCGACTGGTGATGGTGCTGTGGTGGCCTACGATGCAAAGACCGGGGATGTCCGCTGGAAGGTTTCTTCAGGCAATCACAGCTATTGTTCCGCGCATCCGGCCGTCTTTGATGATGTTTCCGGAATATTGATGTCGACCAATCTGGGCCTGCAGTTCTTGTCTGTCGCCGATGGCAGCACGATCTGGAATCATGAATGGACAGTTGAGAACTATCGAGCCATCCAGCCTTTGGTAATTGGCGATTCTGTTCTGATTGGGACCAGCCTTGGTGTTGGGACTCGACGGATCAATGTGGCGCACGAGGGAGACTCCTGGAAGATCAGCGAGGCGTGGACTGCTAAGGACATGAAGCCTGACTTTAATGACTTCGTTGAATACCAGGGTTTCGTGTATGGCTTTGACGGCAATATTTTTAGTTGCGTTGATGCCGCGACTGGGAAGCGAGTATGGAAGAAAGGGCGATATGGAAATGGTCAGGTGCTGTTGCTTCCGGATGCCGGGCAGTTGCTGGTTGTTTCAGAGGCGGGTGAACTCGTGCTGGTGAAGGCTGATCCAGGCAAGCACCTTGAGTTGGGAAAGATTCAGGCCCTTGTCGGAAAGACCTGGAATCATCCCGTGTTGATTAACAATCGTCTTTATTTGCGTAATGCCGAAGAGTCAGCTTGTTATGAATTGGCTCTCGAATCAACCGCGGAACAGGCCGCGTCTACAGTTGGCGGTCAGGATGCTCAAGCTCCGTCGCAAGCTACGCCAGCCGGACAAGACTAATGTGTGCCCTCTTGGGATGCGGCAGCCTGCTGCCGCATTGGTACAGGGAGTCGGTTGCCGAGCATCGGTTTGAAAGGTGATTGAGTTCAGAGCGGTTGTCCACAGCAGGCTGTGGAGCCGAAAGCGGCAGCAGGCTGCAGCAGTCCAGATAGCGCGACGGCATTCACTGGTTTTCAAAAAGTCAGCACCTGCCACAATCCGGAATAGTCATCGGTCCAGTGAAGGATAGGTTCCTTTTCGCCCCAGGGATCTGAGGCTTCCGTGATCTCTGAGTCATTCACGAACTCCGAGCTTTCTGTCAGCAGGATCCACGTGGAGCTGAAAACTCCACTTAGGTATTGGTCACTGTTGTCAATTCGGATTGCCTGCCAGCCAAGTTTTTCGGCCATCCCTCGTGATACGGGATTCAGATTCAGAAATCGATTCGAGATGTGAATTGCCAGTACGCCACCCTTGCGAAGATGTTTACGATAAATTTCACCGCATTCACTGGTCAGCAAATGGACCGGAATCGCATCGCTGCTGAACGCATCAATCGCCAGCACATCGAATTGCTGGCTTTGTTTGTTAGCAAGTTCTCGTTCCATGACGATCCTCGCATCGCCAATGACAACCTCTGTTTTGGCCTTTGAATCTTTAAGATAGGTGAAGATCGTGTCTGAGAGCTTAAGGACATCCGGATTGATATCATAAAATCGGAAGTACTCACCTTGTTCTCCATACGCGGCCATGGTTCCCGTACCCAATCCCACGACCCCAACGCGAAGAGCATGTTGATCGGATTCCGCTGCCATCCTTCGAGACACCTTGACTGCCAGGCCAACTCCGCTTTCGCGACCGTAATAGGTTGTTGGCTGAAGTTTCCAGTAGTCATCAATAAACTGGAAACCATGTCGAATCTGACCATGGGTTAGCGCATGTTTGGGAGGGATGAAGTCTTCATCGTCCGGATCTGAGCCTTCGTACTTAACCCTGAGCACTCCATAGAAGTTGCGAGAGATATGAACGATTCTGGAGTCATCGGTAGTCTTGTTATCGGATTCAACAATCTCGGCCAGATAGTTCGAAAGGAGCAGTAGCAAAGTGATCGCAGGAATCCAGAACCAGAATCCGACCGACGCTTTATCCGGGCCTCGAATACCAATCGAAGACCATTCCATCAGCACTGCAGCTGCGGCCGTATAAGCCAGTGAATAGATTTGCCAGCTTTCCATCCATTCAAATTCAAGAACTATCCACGCGATTCCGGCAATCGCGAGATAGAGCGTCCCAAGGACCCAGAATCGGCGCGCTCTTTCACCGGGAATGCGAGTGAGGCCGTAAAGAGCCAACGCTACGATGATCGAGGTGATTGGGATCAGGACCAGAGACGTCTTCATTTCCGTTCCGACAAGTCCCGGAAATCTCCAGCTTCCAAACCAGAATATCCACGCAGACTGAAGAGCCGAGAATGCTGTCACAGCAGTCAGGAATCCCAGCAGTGTTCGTTCGCAGCTGCCGACTGCAATTAAGCCGATCAGTTGGATGAGCGTGAACACTCCCACAAGAATGACTTCGTTCTTGTCGCTGATGGATGCTGAAATCGGTAAGTAAAGGTATTGGATGCTGGCTGCAACATGGCCAGTCACGATGAGAGTCCAGATCCAGAATTGTGGCGACGGGCCTCGCAGCCAGACACGTTGACCGCACCACGCCAGCAAAGTCATTAATGCGCAGGCTACGAGCCCGATGTGATATTCCCAATACCCATGAAAGAGGTACGGAGCCACAATCGCCACGAAGACACCTCCGAGCGCTCCACCAGCTGAAGTCAGAACATAGAAAAGCGTGAGATGTCGTGGATGTGGTTTGCTGCTGACAAGTTCACCATGGCATGTCATGCAGCAGGCAAACAATATCGTCGAATAAATGACGATCTGTTTGGTGATGTTGACGTCCGCACCTTCCTCGATCACCCAGCAGGCCACCGGGCAGCAGACGATCAGCAACAGTCCCCAGGCTCGGCGGTCATACCATTGTGGGCTGTCGAAGCAGATGATGAAGGAGATGAGATAAAGGCTAAGCGGCAGCACCCAAAGAAACGGAACCGTTGCGACATCGATGCAAAGCTGGTTTGTTGTCGCCAGTAACATGGCTGAGCTGCATGCTGCAAGTCCAAGCCACAAGAGCATTGATGCAATACTCGGACGAGGCACACGATGATCGACTGTTGCTGTCAATTCTGCAGGGTTGGCTTCCGTGGAAGTCACCAACATCGCTTCTGTATTCGACACTCTCCACAGGCCTGCCGCGCACCACCCGGCCAGAAGAACATAGCCGCTATAGACAGTAGACCAGGAAAGGACCTGTTGTCGTAATGTCAGCCACGGTTCAAAGACAAATGGATAACTCAAAAGCGCCAGAAGAGATCCGATGTTTGATAAAGCGTATAGCCTGTAAGGAGAGCGGCCGGGCGAAGTCTGACTGAACCATTTCTGCATCAGGGGGCCTGTGGACGACAGCATGAAGTACGGCCCGCCAACCGTTGCCAGTAACAGCAGGAGAATATGCAGGAGCGGTGACTGATCGGATGTGGGCTTCCAGCTTTCACCGGGCGAGATTGGCAGAAACAGCAAGGACGCTGCCAAAAGTATGGTATGTGTAATGATCTGAGCACGAGCCTTCAGATACACGCTGAGCAGGTGAGCATAGAGATAACCTCCCAGGAGAATAATCTGGAAGAACAGCATGCAGCTGGTCCAGATGGATGGGCCTCCTCCGAACCATGGCAAAATGAATCGACCGATCAGGGGTTGTACCTGAAACAGCAGAAAAGCGCTTACAAAGATGGTCAGGGCGAAGCGGAACATGGCAGTCCTTCGTTGGGAGAAGGCCGCACTTTACAGAGCCCTGCGATGAAGAGAAGTGAGTAGTCGCCCTGCTCTGTTCTAAGCCTGTAAACTCAGCCAGGCAGTCCTTGCGAGGCTGACGGGGGCATGCAACAACCTACCGCAGTGTGAACCTGCAGCAGCAGTGCCGTGCGCTGCACATAGCATGTGCAATCACTGCAATCCGGGTAGTCTTCTGCCTTGTCACGACAGACCCACGATAGCGCTTTCAACGGCCAGTACGGAGTTCTGGGAATGTGTCGCAATCACTGGGGGGCCGGCAGGTCGAGCCTGTGCTCTAAACCAGAGTTGGTTCTTCAGATTCACAGCCTGAAAAGACAATTGGATCAATCCACGAATTGCCGTTGTCCGTGTCTTCCACATGCAGCTCTGCTACGTTTCCGTTGACCGCGATCAGCGTCACGATCAATTGTCCAACTCGAATCGACTCGCCAGGGACAAGTTCAATCTGGTGGAGCAGCATGATGGGCGTGTACCTCTAAAAAAGACAACACTGACACTTCGAGGGTCGTGCTTACAACAGTGAGAGAAGTGTCGTGAAAAAGACTTTCGGATGTCGCGATGAAGAACCAAGCAGAACGCTCAGCATGAACCTTCAATAACCAGAATCTTACGACGATCCCTGAAAAGGTGTGGGCGTTATACCGACGTCATCTCATTCCATCAATCGCGATTTGGAAATCTGTTTCAGGTTCATGGCAGCTTTTTTTTGCTACAGAATTTATTCGCGAGATCACTTCAATTCTGCAAGAAAGTTATTCCGCGCGAAATGTCTGTCGCTTTGCTGATGAACTAAGCAATCTCGCCCGTGAAACTTGCGAATTTTTTTGAGACTCGATCTTCAATGCAACAAATGCAGGGTTCGCACTTCGCGACAGATCGTAGACCGCATACAACTCCTGTATTCCCTGCGAGATTTTGAAACTTGACTTTGCTGTCTGCCAGTTTTCTGCGATTAGCACGAGTTTATTGGCCCGTTGTTTGCGAGAAGCTTGCTCCATGAATGCTGATTTGAATCCGCTCCTTATCAAAGAGGGGTTTCCTGCGTACGACCGAGTTTTGCCGGAGCACATTGCCTCTGCAGTAGAGGAGTTTCTGGTCCGTTGTCGAGAAATTCTCTGCAAGGTTGAATCTTCCGACGAAACATCATGGGCTGCTTTGCTGGATCCGCTGGAAGAAATCGATCTGTTGTTTGAGTACGGCTGGTCTCCAGTCGGGCATTTGTTGAGCGTCGCCAATTCTGACGAGCTTCGCGCGGCACATGATGAATCGATGCCGAAGGTGGTCGAATTCGGTTTGCAGATTCGGCAGAGTGAATCAATTTATCAGAAGCTGCTGGCTCTGCGCAACTCGACAGACTGGAGCAACTTCAGCAGTGCTCAGCAGCGAATTGTGGCCCGCATGATTCAAAGTGCAGAGCACTCCGGGATCAGCTTAGTCGGCAAAGATCGTGATCGATTCAACGAAATTGAACAGGAACTGTCTCAGCTTGGAACGGACTATTCCAACAATTTGCTGGATGCCACCAAAGCCTTTTCGCTGGATATCACGGACTCAGGTGATGCGGACGGCTTTCCCTCCAGTCTGCGGCGAATTGCGGCTGCTTCATGGACTCGAGCCGATGAGAATTCCGGCAAGACGCCAGCCACGCCTGAGGCCGGGCCGTGGCGGATTACTCTGGATCATCCGTGCTTTGGACCGTTCATGGAGCACTGTCGTAATCGAGAGTTGCGAGAAACTTTGTATCGTGCTTATGTGATGCGAGCTGGTTTCGGTCAGACAGATAATTCGCCATTGATCTCTCAAATCCTGAAGTTAAAGAAGGAACAGGCAAAGCTGTTGGGGTTTGATTGTTATGCGGATCTGAGCCTGTCTCGCAAGATGGCTGGAGATGTGGCTGCCGTTCAGCAGATGTTCGACCGACTGCTGGCGTCCTCGCATCATGTTGCCAAAAAAGAGCTTGAAGAGTTGCAGGAGTTTGCACAGAGCAACGGTCATGCAGGCTTGCTGGCTCACTGGGATATCCCGTTTTGGGCGGAACGACTACGTGAGCAACGTTATTCGTTTACCGACGAACAACTGAGGCCATTCTTTTCACTCGACCGAGTCCTTGCTGGTTTGTTTGAGCTTTGCCAGTCACTGTTCGGGATCACAGTGCGTGCTGCAGATGGGACGGCACCGATCTGGCATTCAGATGTCCGTTTCTACCAGATCTTCAATGATGCCGAGACGCAGATTGCGTCGTTCTATCTGGATCCCTACTCGCGACCAAAGGACAAACGCGGTGGCGCGTGGATGAATGACTGTATTACTCGGTCATGTGGCAAGCATGGCCTTCGATTGCCCGTTGCGCATCTGGTTTGCAATAGTACTCCGCCTGCAGATGGTGTTCCTTCGCTGATGACGTTTCGAGAAGTAGAAACACTGTTTCACGAGTTCGGTCATGGTCTGCAGCATATGCTGACCACAGTGGACTACCGTGACGCCGCTGGTATCAATGGTGTGGAATGGGATGCCGTTGAGTTGCCAAGTCAATTTATGGAGAACTGGTGTCTTCATCGTCCAACACTGATGAAAATGGCCATTCATTATCAGACTGGTGAAGTATTGCCTGATGAGCTGTACCAGAAACTACGTGATGCAAAAACGTATCGAGCTGCCAGTGTGATGTTGCGACAACTGCAGTTGGGAATGACGGATATGGCTCTGCATCATGGGTATGACCCTGAAAGTGGCGATACTCCGTTCGATGTCGAGCGACGAATTCTGGCGATCACAAGTATCCTGCCGCCGCATCCGGAGAATCGCTTTCTTTGTTCATTCCAGCACATTTTTTCGGGCGGCTATTCGGCTGGCTACTACAGTTACAAGTGGGCTGAAGTTCTGAGTGCTGATGCGTTTGGAGCCTTCGAGGATGCTGGACTTGATGATGAGAAATCTGTCGTCGAAACGGGGCGGCGTTTTCGAGACACGATTCTGGCTCAGGGGGGTAGTCGACATCCAATGGATATCTTCCGTGATTTCCGAGGTCGTGATCCGGATCCCAATGCCCTGCTTCGGCACAGTGGGCTTCAGTAAGTCTGTTGCGGTTTCAACGAAGAACGGTGACCACATGCTGATTCCCTGTGTCACCCGGAGCCTGCCCTGAAAGTTCTTTGTGTTGGCTTTGATTTGAGAGTACTCCTGGACCGTTTTTGAATGTGATCTCCTATGCAAGCTCCTCCAGAAAAACATTTTGATGTGCTCGTGATTGGTACCGGTCCCGGCGGTGAAGGGGCTGCTATGGAGGCGACCAAGCAGGGAAAGCGTGTCGGCGCGATAGAGCGAATGACACAGATTGGTGGCGCGTGTACTCATCTGGGGACAATTCCCAGTAAGTCTCTTCGAGCTGCCATCTATCGCCTTATGGATGTCAATTCGGCCCCGGTGTTTAAGCAATTGGGGATTAATCTGGAGGTCAGTTTTCGTGATCTACGCCGCAGTGCTCAGTCGGTGATTGATCAGCAGGTTGCAATGCGTCGCAGCTTCTACGATCGAAATGATGTCGAAGTGCTCTTGGGACAGGCGCGGTTTCTGGATCCACATCGAATTCAGGTCGAGCATCCCGATGGTAGTGTCACAATTGCTCACGCAAAAAACTTCGTGATTGCGACGGGATCGCGTCCATATCGTCCTCCGGAGATCGACTTTAGTCATCCGCGTGTTTTCGACAGTGATACCATTCTGAATCTGCCAGAGACTCCTCGGTCGATGACCATTTATGGAGCAGGTGTGATTGGATGCGAGTATGCATCAATGTTTCGCAACCTGCAGGTGAAGCTGAATCTCGTCAACACCAGAGCCCGCATGCTGGAGTTTCTGGACGACGAAATCTGCGACGCGCTGGCCTATCACATGCGCGATACGGGGGTGCGAATTCGTCACAACGAAATATTTGATAAGCTGGAAGCTTTCGATGATCACGTTGTGTTGCACCTCAAGTCAGGCAAGCAGCTCAAGAGCGATGTGTTGTTGTGGGCAAATGGACGTACCGGGAATACTGATAGTCTGGGACTGGAGCAGGTTGGAATTAAGCCTAATCATCGGGGTCAATTGGAAGTCAACACGCACTTCCAGACGTCACAGCCACACATCTATGCTGTGGGAGATGTGATCGGGGTGCCAGCTCTGGCCAGTGCGGCCTATATTCAGGGACGCTTTGCGGCTCGTCACCTTGGCAACAGCGATGCTGATCAGTTTAGGATTCAGGATATTCCAACCGGAATTTACACCAGCCCCGAAATCAGCAGTGTTGGTAAGACTGAACGCGAGTTGACTGACGAGTGCGTGCCTTATGAAGTCGGGCATTCAATGTTCAAGAATCTCGCTCGTGCTCAGATCATGGGTCGTCCAATTGGCATGTTGAAGATTCTGTTTCACCGCGATACTCTGGAGATTCTTGGAGTCCATTGTTTTGGCGTCAATGCAACAGAGATTATCCACATCGGTCAGGCCATTATGGCACAGCCCGGAACTGCGAATAGTCTGCTTTACTTCATCAACACGACGTTCAATTACCCCACGATGGCAGAAGCCTATCGCGTCGCCGCGCTGAACGGGTACAACCGTGTTAATTAGAGTTTTGTGAGGACCATCGAGGCCAGTTCATCAGTTATGCTCCTGCAGTCCCGCCGAGATCCTTTCGCCTTCATCAGGAAGCAAAGATCGAACGGCAAAAGAGAGCTCTTTACGATCAGAAGGGAGTGCGGTTCTCTCTGCTGATTGATCCGCAGCAAAATCTACGTACGTGCTCTTGTTGAAGGAGAGCGGCCGTTAGGAAATTCTGCGGATTGTCGACTAGACAGTTTCGATGAAATGGGGCCGCGACTGCTGCGTCAATATCCCGTTGAGTGCAGTCTTTGCCAAGTGACGTTTCAGGCCGAGAGACGCTTGAGGCTGAGTGATGCTTGAGGCTGAGTGATGCTTGAGATAGTCAAATCCGCCACGGCGCAGCGGAAGTACTGTGAGATGGAAGCACAGACCAACGTCGCTGGGGCAACGGGATTACTTCAGGGGGTTATTCCGCCAACGTGCCAACCTTGGTCGTAGTGGATAGCCTTATCAGGCCGCGTCGGCGATCGCCTTGACTGGTTTCGGCCCAATCGATTTGGACCCATCTTTGTGACGTGCTTTCAGGTCGAACAGACCAAAGATTTCTGAGGCGTTCATACTGAGCGTTACGTTTTCGTTATCGCCGTCGCCAAGTATCGCCTGAAACAACTCGCGTTTTTCCCGAAGCACACGGTCGATACGTTCCTCGATCGTGTTCTTGCAGATGAACCGCGTCACAATGACAGGGTTCTTGACGCCTATTCTGTGAGCGCGATTAATGGCCTGATCTTCAATTGCAGGATTCCACCAGCGGTCATACAGAAACACGTAGCCTGCAAACTGCAGATTCAAGCCCACTGCACCGGTGCCATAACTCATAAGCAGAATATGCTTGTCCGGCTCGGCCTTGAACCTGGCCAGAATTGGTTCACGTTGTTTCGTCGGCACGCCACCGTGATAGATCAGCGGATTGAATTCTTTGAGATGTGGCTCGAGCCAGTCAATGGTTTTCGTCCACTGACTGAACAGGATGGCCTTTCCACCGCTGGCTGCGATTTCTTCCATGTCAGCCATCAGGCGTTCAAGCTTTGCGCTTTCGCCTGTCAGTGGATCGTAGTTTGTGATCTGCTTGAGTCGTAATACGAGCTCGAAGACGTGCTGAACGGTGATGGAATCGCCCAGGTCATTGAGCTGCACGACGCCTTCTTTTTCTGCTGTGCGATAGGCCAGTTCCTGAGCGTCCGTGAGTTCAAGTTCCGCGTCCCGGTCGATTCGAGGCGGCATGTCTTTCATCACGAGATCTTTGGTTCGCCGCAGAATGTATTTCTTGGCCAGCTTCGAGAGTTGGCGAAGGTCCGGGCTGGCCGCCTTCGGAATGACCTCCATGAACTCAAAAAGAGCGCCCAGTTCCTCGGGCCGATTTTCTATAGGTGTACCGGTCAAAGCCCAGCTTCGCCGTCGGCGAATCGAACGAGCCACTTCAGCCGTACGCGAGTCACGATTCTTGATTCGTTGTGCCTCGTCGAGCACCAACAGGTCAAATTTAGGTTGCTCATCATCCGGGATTTCAGCGATATCGCGAGCCATCAGTTCGTAGTTGGCCAGCAGTACCGGGATTCCGGGCATGGTCCACAACATGCGGCGCCTTGGTCCGTTGCCTTCGACTGTAACCACGGGCAGTTCTTCAGCCCATGTCTTGAATTCTCGCTGCCAGTTTGGAATCAGCGGTTTCGGGCAGATGAGTACAATTCGTTTTGCCTGCCCGCTGCGGAGCAGAAGTCGGATAGCAGTGATCGTCTGCATGGTCTTGCCAAGCCCCATCTCGTCGGCCAGTAATGCCGCCTGGCTGGCAAATAGCCATGCAATTCCTTCATATTGATAGGCGAATGGCTCGAAGGGCATAATGAGTTCCTGGCCAGCCAGCCAGGATTCGAGGGGCGGCTGAAGCAAATAGAACAGGCGATCCTGCAGCGACAACGCGTCGGCCGGCGGCTTAATTCGCGTGGCTTTGCGAGGCTTATCGGGATCGACAGGTTCTGAAGTCTCCGGCTTTGGCGGTGCAATTTTTCGCAATTGCGTGCCATCGGAGGTCGTTGAATCCAGCTTCGGCGGCATGAATTCCATACCGTCGGGAAGCGTCAGGCCGATGCACTTCATCGGGATGCGACGTGCTGTCCATGACGGTACGAAGTCGAGCACTGTGTTCAGAGAGTATCCCTGAGTTTCGATCGTCGGCAGTCGTCCCAGAGCTGGATTGAATCCGGTCTGAGCAACGTCAACCCTGGTAGATCTGCGCGCTTCTGCAATCAATGCCGGGTCGATCGTCAGTATTTCACTGGTTGTGGATTGCTCGGGGTTCCCAGAAACAACTGTCGCATCCACCGTCGCTTCATTCGGCCAATTGCTCATGACGAGTGCCCCACATCCTTGCCTGACGAAAATGCATGCAGATCAAGTATCTCCGCAAACATTATCTTGCGAACACCGTCTTTATGGTCTCTGCAAGTGCCTCTCGTACACGTTCCAGCGGCTCTGCCAGATCAGCACTGTCAGGAAGGAGATGTTTCTGTTTGGACAGAAGTTCTGCATCCACACCGTGAGCTTCATGGAACCTGAGAATGTTGCCACCGATGCGAAGCGTTCCCCCTTGCTCTGCAATCTTTGTGCGAGCGTCATTGGTACAAGCCACCGGGATGTGCGTGTGGTTGCGAAGCTCAAGCAGATGCAGGTTACTTGTGACGATCAGGCTGGGTTTGATGGCCACACGATCCAAAAGAGTGCAGCCGATTAGTTCGCCCAGCAGCCAGGGACGAAGCGTTTCCCCGAACAGAATCTCCTGAGTGCGATTTGGCTTGACCGGAGTTGTACACTGAAACTCAAGAGGACGCCCATTCTGATTCGTAATGAGCAGTCCTCCGATATAGCCGCGTCCTTCGACTTCCATGGTTTCCATGAAGCCCAATCGCAGTGGATCAGTTTTCGCCGCCCCTGACATTCCGTCGTCTTTCCTCGGGACTTTTTCCGATGTTCCTGTTCCGGCAATTCCTGCCGAACGCTCCCTGATCCGGTCGCTCAGTATACGATAGCAACCGGCTTCTTTCTGTTGACTGATCGTCGATAGGTTGGGGGAAGCTTTAGTGAAGAGCCTATCAGTCGGCCATGCCAGCGGGATAATTCTATTTGTAACGAATCATTTCAACATAAGGCGATGGAGGGAAACTCCAGCAGTATTTGCTGCTGCCACCAATGGGGCTGATGACGTCGACTCACTCTCGCCGAGTTTGTCGTTCGAGTCTGCTAGTGCGAGATTATTCTGCCGTGTTGGCGCAGCAAGGGCTTGAGAACTCAATTCAGAGGGAGGCAGCTTTTTCATTGAGCTTAGCAATACGGACACAAGATCATTGTGCGATTATTGCGGTGTCATAGTCACGCGAAGCAAGTAGGTGCAGATTGAACTGCCGCGGTCGGTCGCTTCAAGCATTACGATGCGGTAGGTATCGTCACGAGGTAATGTGACTCTCAGAATGGCATCAGAAGTCTCCGCCGTATCATCTGCAATTTTCAGGATTTGCCCGGCCGAATCAAACAGCGTCAATTGAGAATCACATGGTGACCCAATTCGGTCAGCCGTGACTTCTGCCAGAAGTACCTGGCCCGCAGTTCCCTGGAACTCGTAGACGTCAACATCTTTCGGTTGTGAAATCAAACCCTGAATCGTCGTTCCGAGTCGGATCGGCTGAGCTTTTCGAAGACCGTCATTCGGTTCTGATTCAGCAACCAGCAGCCCTCCGGAAATCACCGGTATCGTGAAGTGTTCTGAGGTGCCATGTTCGCTGCTGGCCGTGATTGTCAGTGAGTCCCCAACAAAGTCGGCAGGAATACTGAGCGAAACTTCAGCCTGAGTGTCGCCTACGTCGTTAGCCTCCACCTTATCCGGAGGAGCCGACTTTTCTTTTTTTACAATGCTGAACGAAACGGGCAGCGCGTTCTCCGTACACGTAATCCCAGTGATCTGATCCATTTGGAGTCCGCGAATGATCAAAGCTTTTGTAGTTTCCATGGCACTCGCGGATGGTGGGGCAAGGGCAATCGCGGGTGGCACCGTCATTTTGATTGCAGGAGGTGCTGGCATCGGTTTCTCGTCTGCAAGCGCAGGACTGAAGTGGCCGATGATTTGAGAACACAAAATGGCCGTCACGGAAAGTCGGATTGTGTTGGTGATGGTTTTCACGAATAGAGTTCCTGAATCAACTCTCCCTGATCAAGGATTTCAACCGGACGACCATCAGGTGTATAGATTTGGCGACGCGGCGGGATACCTAACGCGGAATAGATCGTAAAGGCCACATCGGCAGGGCGGACAGGTCTCTTGATGGCATAGCCGCCATGGTCATCGGTCGCTCCAATAACCTGACCAGGCTGAATGCCGGCTCCGGCGAACAGCATAGACGCGGCTGGTCCCCAGTGGTCGCGACCTGCGTCTTTATTCACTCCAGGACTTCGTCCAAATTCCCCGAAACAGGCCACCAGTGTGTCGTTCAGTAAACCTCGTTGATCAAGATCACGAATGAGTGACGAGAATCCCATGTCGAATTCCGGCAGCTTCTTGTCGAGGCTTTCGAATATCTTTCCATGATGATCCCAGCCTCCGTAGTTGATTGTTGTAAACGTGACACCTGACTCAACAAGTCGTCGGGCCAGTAGGCAGCTTTGACCAAACATGTTCCGACCGTAGGAGTCTCGAAGGTCTGCAGGTTCCTGCTCAATGTCGAAGGCTGTACGAGCCTGCGGTGAAAGAATCATCTCGCTGGCACGCTTTTGGAATTCGTCATAGGTGGCAATCTGATCGTTTCCTTCGACCTGCCGTGCCAGTGAGTCGACGGCCTGCAAGAGTGTCCTGCGTCGTTCGATGGACTTGTCCGTTAAAGCGGTCGTACGGACGAGATCTCGAACACGATATCCAGCCTGGTTGGGATCTCCAGCCTTGAACGATTCGTAGCGTCCACCCAGAAAAGCACTCTTGCCAAGTTCCCAGGTAAAAGATGGGTTATGAGGTATCGCGACATATGGCGGAATCTGGCCTGTGAAGCCCAGTTGATTTGCCACCACCGCGCCGATAGACGGGAAGTCTCCAAAGGCTGAGCCGAATCGGCCTGAAAGAGCCCAGTTGGTCGCCGTTTCGTGGTGATCATTCGTGTGTGAACCCGACCGAATCAGCGCGACTCGGTCCATGATTCCAGAGATCTTTGGCAATAGCTCACAGATCTGAATGCCCGGAACGCAGGTAGACACGGGCTTGTATTTACCACGAATCTCCGCAGGTGCCTCAGGTTTTAGATCAAAGCTGTCATGATGCGACAGGCCACCGCCAAGATAAACAAGAATGACAGATTTCGCGCGTCGCTGCGGAGACTCTTCTGCAACTAGCGACTGCTGCTGAAGAAGGTGGGCCATCGTGAGGCCGAGAGGCCCCAGAGTACCGACTCGAAGACAATCACGTCTTGATCGGCCGTTACAAAGTTTGCTGATCGATTGATTAAGATTGATGTTTAACATGATGAATCCTTAATCCGTAACCAAGACAGATTCTTGTTCAATGAGCAGGAAGTTATCTGTCTGCCCAGTTTCAATTGTTCGGAGCCAGTATTCTGCCGGGGACTACTGCTGTTCTGTTTCTGTCAGTGATTGAATGCAAATTCTTTGGTATTCAAAAGAGCCCAAAAGAGATCTCGGAACGCTTCTTCACGTTGTTCATTGCCTTCGAATGCTGCCGTGATGGAGGCCTGTTCTTCGGTTGTTGGAGAGCGACTGAGTGTGGCCAGATAAATCTGTTCAATCGCTGATTTGTCATCAGGGAAACTATTCACGATCTGCTTTAATCGTCCGACGGGATCGTCAAATTTCTGAGCGAGTCCGTCTCCACACTGCAGATGAAGAAGCTGCGGCAGTGTGACATCACCGGAACGTTCGCAAGCACAGGCTGTCACTCGTTCACTACGGCCAAACATCGACAGGAACGGAGAGGCAACCGTCGAATCCGGAAGCTGGATCGCGCGCATTCCGACTGGATATCCCGGGAATGAATCCGGGATCAGTGTGCTTTGGCTAATCGCGTCCAGGAAGACTTCGGCTGGCAGACGGCGAACGTAGTAGTGTGAATAGAAGCCGCGTTCCGCAGCGTTGCCCTTCAGCGTCGCCGAACTCAGTTGATATGTGCGTGAATTCAGCATGAGCCTCATGATGTGTCTGAGATCGTACTTGTGACTCACAAACTCCTGATTCAGGGCGGTCCATAATTCACGATTGCTCGGCGGGTTGCTGATGCGAAGGTCATCGACAGGCTCAACAAGGCCCACGGCAAAGAAATGACGCCACAATCGATTGACCATGCTGCCAGAAAAGTTCTCGTTCCCCGGGTCCGTCATCCATTGAGCGAGTAATTCTCGCGGATCCTGCCCCGGACCAATGTTTGTTTCAGATCGATCAAGCGGCTGAGCAGCGAGCTGCTGGTTTGTGCGAGGCTGCCTGACGCGTGGAATTCGCGTCGTTAGTTCTGCGAATTGTCGCCGTTCGTTTTCAAGTTGCTGATTCACTTCAGCAATCTGTTTCTGCAGAGAATCGAGTTCTGCGCCCTGCTTATTGGCTTGATCCTCTGTCATCGCTTTGAGACGCGATTCTTTCTCCGTGATTTGCTTTTGAACGCGGGCTTCCTCTTCCGTAGCAACAATAAGAGCAGTTGCTCCTTTGTGAGATTCCTGACGCTGAAAATTCATCCGGCCGAAGTACGCTGCAAAATGGTAGTAGTCATCCTGGGTGTATCGTTCGAGAGGATGATTGTGGCACTTGGCGCAGCCGATTCGAGTTCCCAGAAACGACTGCGCTACTGAGGACACGACCTCGGAGTCTTCGACCTGACGATACTCACCGATCGAAACGACGTAATAGCCGATCTGAGGTTGGGAGACAGAATCTCCGGAGGCGGTTATGACATCGCGAGCGATCTCATCCCACGGGCGATTTGTCTCAACCTGCTCGCGAACCCACGCCTGCATCGCGCGGACGCCCTTACTGCCTCTGACATCGTGATCACGTTCTTTGCGATTCTGCAGCAGGTCGCACAGGATCAAAGTCCAATAGTCTGCAAACTCGGGGCGTTCCAGCAGAGTATCGATAAGGGCTGTTCGCTTACCGGGATTTTGGTCGTTCAGGAAGGTTTGCACCTCTGACGGTGTCGGTAGAGTGCCGATCGTATCGAGGAAGACGCGGCGAACAAAGACAGCATCGTCTGCGGCGGGCGACGGCGGTATCCGAAGAGCAGCCAGTTTGTTGAAAACATGCTCGTCAATGAAACTACGCCGTTCCGCAAACAGCTGTGCGTCAACAGATTGTTCGAAGGGGCTGGTGATAGTGGTGACTGCTACCTGACCCTGAAAATGAACTCGGACGACTGATTCCCCCGATCGCAGGCACGTAAGCAGGCCGTTTGATGAAACCTCCAGTACGCTTGGATCGTTTGAGAAGAACTGCGAGAGCCAGGTAATGTCGCGCACTTGACCATTCGAATACTCTGCTGTGGCCGTAAGCTGCAGGGTTTCGCCGGGATGCATGGTTTGCGTGCCCGGGCTGACAGTTATTGACTGAACAACTGGCTCATCAGAAATAATCCCTGGAGTCCCTGCGGCGATCCAGTCTGTGAGCACTTTACTGGCTGGACTATTTGGCTCAAACAGTTTGCCTCCTCCATGGGGACTCATACCAGCCGGTTTGGTTACTAGCAGGCTATTGGCCGGAGCCGCGCGGTCGATTCGACGGCCAAAGAATTCATGTGTGATGGAGTCATAATCCCAGTCGGGCGCGTAACCGCGAAGTGACAGACGGAATCCATTTTGGCCAGCCAGTTTCCCATGGCAGGCACCCTGATTACATCCGAATCGAGTCAGGATCGGGAGGACGTCCTGCTGATACGACGGTGGTGACGCAAATGTTGTGCTGCCCTGCGAAACATCATCATCGGCTTTCACTGAAGCCATGAATGCACAGGCAAGTAAGATAGGCGTCGCAACGAAACAGAAAATCGGCGACGGAGTTGATCTGTGGAGATTCATAAAGTCGTGGCTGATAATCCGTATGCATTGAAACGGTAGGGAGGAGACACGGTTGGAACTCAAGCAGGCTGAACTTGTCGGTTCCAAATTCTAATCTACTGAGTGTGGACATGCACTCAGAACCTTCGTGTTTTGTCCTGGCCGAGTTGATGTCAGTGGCTTAAGCTGTAGTGATCCTCGCAAAGAGATTCCCAATCAGCCCCAGAGTTTCGAAATCTTCTTGCGGATTTCCGTTGTATCGCCCTGAATCAAGCCGCTCTGCCCTGCTCCGCCGAAGCCGGAACCGTAGGTCATGCCCTGGGATTGGCAGTCAAACATTGCCTGTATCTGAGTCGGCAGAAATCGAGTAATCTTGCTGAGCGAATGCTGATCACTTTTGCGACGGTTATGAAAGTAGTAACGCTCGGGACGAACTACGCTTAGATGATTCTTTGCGCGAGTCATCGCGACGTAGAACAAACGACGTTCCTCTTCGATCTCCTCGGGACTGCCAGTCGCCATGTCCGAAGGAATGTTGCCGTCGGCCGCGTGGATCAGGTACACAGAATCCCATTCGAGCCCCTTTGCCGAATGGATCGTGCTGAGAGTCAAATAGTCTTCATCCAAAAACGGATCGGCCGGAAGTTCCTGAGTGGAGCTTGGTGGATCCAGTGTCATCTCAGACAAGAATTCAGTTCGGCTCTGATACCGAGCGGCGATGGCTTCCAGCTGAATCAAATCATTCAGTCGAGCTTTCACGTTGTCGTACTTTGATTCGAGCAACGGCGCGTAAAACAAGCGGGCTCCGTGAATATCAGTGGCGACTCCGGCGTCGGATTCGGCTCGCTGTTCCATTTCCTGAAGCAGTCGAATGAGCTTTGGCCAATCGTCCTTGAGAACCGACGGCGGGGACCACGACGACCATGTCTCGAAATGGCCACCGCCTTCGCGCAGATTGTCCAGCAGCGAAGCAGCTTTAACATGGCCGATGCCAGGCATCAAAACGAGGACTCGAAAACCGGCAACGGAGTCCAGCGGGTTTTCCGCGAGTCGAAGAAACGACATCAGATCGCGAACATGAGCCGTCTCAAGGAACCGTAGTCCGCCGTATTTTACGAACGGCACATTGCGACGGCCGAGCTCAGCTTCCATGCTCATGCTGTGATGCGATGCACGAAACAGCACCGCCTGCTGCTTCAGTGGAACACCCTTTTCTCGCCGATCCAGAATCTGATCGATCACATACGTTGTCTGAGCGTCTTCGTCGCTGCACGTCACAAGCACCGGCAGACTGCCATCGCCGCGAGACGACCATAGTTCTTTCGAATGTCGCTCTTCTGCTTCCGCGATGACGGCATTGGTCGCGTCCAGAATCTTCTGAGTCGTGCGGTAGTTCTGTTCAAGCGGGATCAGCACCGTCCCTGGATACTCATTCGGGAAGTCCAGAATATTCCTCACCGTTGCCGCGCGGAACGAGTAGATCGACTGAGCGTCATCGCCGACAGCTGTCAATCCTTTGCCGTCCGGGCAGATGTTCTTCAGAATCTGAGCCTGCAGGATATTCGTGTCCTGATACTCGTCGACCATGATCTTTTGAAACTGCTGCCGCAGCATCTGGCCGCCATCAGGATTCTCGGCCAGTGCGTTCCAGAACAGCAGCAGGTCATCAAAATCGAGGACTCGCTGTTGTTCTTTGGTGGTCGTGTAACCGTTGAAGAGTTCACCCAGTCGTTCCTGATGTTCCAGGCACCACGGGAAGTACTTCTTGAGGATGATGTCGAGCGGCTTTTGAGTATTGACGCAGCGACTGTAGATATCGAGGCAAGTTCCCTTCAGAGGAAATCGTTTGTCCGACTTCGGAAGATTCAGCTTCGATCGTTCAACGTTCATCAGATCTTCGGAGTCGCTGCGATCCAGAATCGTGAAGTCCGGATACAGGCCGATCAGATTGCCATAGCGGCGAAGCACATTCGTGGCGACCGAGTGAAACGTGCCGCCGGCAATTCGTCGGATGGAAGACCTGGAACACACCGCCGGATTCTTTACGGTCGATGGATCGAGCTGAATCAGAATGTGTTCGACTCGCCGCAACATTTCCGCAGCCGCTCGGCGAGTGAATGTCAGCAACAGCAGTCGAGACGGATCCGTGCCCGACACAATTTGCCATGCGACTCGATTTGCCAGCGTGGTCGTCTTACCAGTGCCCGCGCCCGCGATGATCAGCAACGGTTCGTCACCATGCATCACCGCCGCGAGCTGCTGCGGATTCAGCGTTTGCAGGAACTCGGGAATGTCGGATGTTGCTGAAGCGGTCATTGATTCACGGTCGATCGGAGCAATAGGGAAAGGCACTGGGAAGCATACGCCTGCGGAAGTCTGCCGACAATTCAACGAGGCCCCGGCCGTACGCTCGTTCCGAGTCTCCAGCCTCGGAACGTCCTGCACGCAAGACTCCAGCCTTGCAGGTTGTGGAGGCAGGAGCCTCCGGGCGGTGTGTTCCAGGGCTTGAGCCCTGGAACAAGGGGCAATCAGGTTGCCTCTGGAATTTCGTGAGCGTTCTCGCTGTAATAGTGTCATTCGCACCAACGCCCTTCCACGAGATATCCTCCATGCCCAACTCGCTTGAACGCAAAGCCAGTGCTTTGAATGGACTGATCATCGTCGGCAGTTGCATGCTTGGTGCCTTCGAGGCAACTCGTCCGTGGGGCATCGGCATTGCGATCTTCATGGGAGCCGGGCTGATCTTTTCTGGCTGGACCAACTTCTGCGGCTGGTATCGAATCCTGGGGCCTCGCGGATCAAAGCCGACGAGCCAGTCGTCCTTCTGGATCGGCGGCCGGGATGCTCACATCAAGGGCGTGAACGATCATTACAGCGTACAGATTAATGATGCGACCAACCGAGCGAATGAGAGCGCCTCGGAGGCAGAGAGGAAACAGCATCTTGACCGGGCCAAAGCACTCCGCGCTGAGCATCGGCAGATGATCGATGAAGCGAAGCACGCGGTGTATTGAGGGTCGTGTCTTGACTGCCGGTGACCTGGCTCATTGCTGACGAGAAGCTTCTAACTGGACAGCGCCAAGTTCACGAAAACTAAGAATACAAGCCCGAAGCGCCAGCGAGTGAATGAGTCATAACGTACTCACTCTCTGGCGCTTCGTACTTGTGTGGGAGCCGAACTTGTCGCTGTCCAAGTAATCCTCGTCCCGAAACGCCGGGCTCCCAGTTCTCGGCCCCTCGCTGGCTCGCCCGGCAGGACCGTACGTTTTGAAGTTAGTAGCACACGAGATCACAAGCAGTCGCTCCCCTGCCCAGCTCGCCTGGCAGGAAGCAAAGTCTGATCGTGGTGCGAAGAAACTTCCCGTTCCGGCTGGACGAGCCAACCGGGGCGGCGTTTTGTGCGTTTCCGTTGTCTAACCACAAAACGTTCGCTCATGCCAGGCAAGCTGGCATGGGGCGAGTGCAAGATGCGCCAAACTGGCAGCCCGCAATTGGCGACGGGTATCTACGATCCAAGCCGCGATGTTTGGCCAAACGAAGAAAGCCCGACCATTCTTTCGAAAAGTCGGGCCTGCGATTCCGATCTGAGATTTCAAATTTGAAATCTAAAATTCATGTTACGACAACTTTCGCTCGCGAATCCAGTCGGTGTGGAACTTCTCACCGCGTGGCTTGTCGGTGCGTTCGTAAGTGTGAGCACCGAAGTAGTCTCGCTGAGCCTGCAGCAGGTTCGCTGGCAAGCGGCCTCGGCGGTAGCCGTCGTAGTAGGTCAGAGCTGAGCTGAAGCCGGGGACAGGCAAGCCGAGCTGGAATGCCGTCGCGACGACTCGGCGCCATGATGGCTGAGCTTTGTTGATGGCGGTCTTGAAGAAGTCGTCCAGCAACAGATTTTCAAGGCTTGGGTTCTTGTCGAACGCCTTCTTGATGTCTTCGAGGAAGACCGAACGAATGATGCAGCCGCCTCGCCACAGGTAGGCGATCGGTCCATTGTGCAGTTTCCATCCGAACTCTTTGGCCGCCGCGTCGAGCTGAACGTAACCCTGAGCGTAACTGCACAGCTTGGATGCGTACAAGGCCCACTTCACATCGTCGATGAACTGCTTCTTGTCGCCGGTGAACTTCGTATCTGGACCGGTCAGAACGGCTTCCGCTCGCACACGAGCGTCCTTCTGAGCGGACAGGCAGCGAGCGAACACAGCTTCGGTGATCAAAGTTGTTGGCACGCCGAGATCCAGAGCATGCTGGCTCATCCACTTGCCTGTGCCCTTTTGGCCGGCAGTGTCCAGAATCAGGTCGACAAGGTCCTTGCCGGTTTCTTTGTCCTTCACGGTGAAGATGTCACGAGTGATCTCGATCAGATAGCTTTCGAGTTCGCTTTCGTTCCATTCCTTGAAGACGTGGTACAGTTCTTCATTCGTCAGGCCGACGCCGTACTTCAAGATGTAGTAGGCTTCGCAGATCAGCTGCATATCGCCATACTCGATGCCGTTGTGAACCATCTTCACATAATGCCCTGCCCCATCTTCGCCAACCCAGTCGCAGCATGGGATGTCATTGTTCGGGCCCACCTTCGCGCTGATTTTCTGGAAGATGTCTTTTACAAACGGCCAGGCTTCTTTGTGGCCGCCAGGCATGATGCTTGGTCCCTTGAGCGCGCCTTCTTCGCCGCCGGAAACGCCCGTGCCGATAAATCGAAATCCTTCGGCGGCCAGTTGCTTACTGCGACGATTGGTATCGACATAGTCTGCGTTGCCGCCGTCGATGATGATGTCGCCCTTGGCAAGCAGCGGCTTGAGCTGGTCAATCACAGCGTCAACCGGAGCACCGGCCTTGACCATGATCATGACTCGGCGAGGCAAGGCGAGGCTGTTGACGAAGGCTTCCAGCGTGTCATAGCCCTTGATGCGTTCCGGAGTTCCTGCTTCAACAACTCCCGGAGGACGGCTGCCGAGCCCGCTGATGAACTCATGAGTCGTCTCCGTCGTTCGGTTGTAAACACCGACGGAAAAACCTTTGTTGGCCATGTTCATGACCAGGTTCTGTCCCATAACCGCGAGGCCGATCAGGCCGATATCATGTTTTGACATTGTTTAAGTCTTTAGTTTGTGAAAGGCGAATCTGACAGTAGGTCCCTTGATTTCAAAAGGACGCTTTTCATCAGTGAGATCGTTCAATTGTGAACAAAGCTTTGCTCAGGCTGCCGGTTGAAGGTCACGTTGAAGCGATAGAACCCAACCGGCAGGCTGAACCTGAATCGTTAACGCTGCACTCGTGCTGACCCACCCGACGCAACGCCTTCGACTTCCTTGATCGTCGCCATTGTTGTGTCGCCAGGGTAGGTTGTCAGCAATGCTCCGTGAGCCCAACCGAGGTTCAGGGATGTCTGAGGATCTTTGCCGTTCAGCAGGCCATAGAACAGGCCTGACGCGAATCCATCACCGCCACCGATGCGGTCGATGACGTCCAGTTCCATCGTCTTTGCCTGATAGGTCTTGCCTTCCAGCCACAGGACCGCGCTCCAGGAGTGGCGGTTGGTCGAATGGACTTCTCGCAATGTGGTCGCGACGGCTTTAACGTTTGGAAGTTTCTTCGTCACTTCTTCCATCATGCCGAAGAAGGCTGCTGGATCAAGCTTGCCGTGAGCTTCCACGTCCTGGCCCTTCAACCCGAGACCCTTCTGGAGGTCTTCTTCATTGCCCACGAGAACGTCGACATGTTCAACGATGCGGTTCAAAGTTTCCTGAGCCTTATCCAGACCGCCACTGATCTGCCACAGCTTGGCTCGATAGTTCAAGTCGAAGGACGTCACGGCGCCGGCGGCCTTGGCGGCCTTCATGCCTTCGATGATGACTTCTGGTGTTGTCGGTGACAGAGCAGCAAAGATTCCACCACTGTGGAACCAGCGAACTCCGCCAGCGAAGATTTCGCTCCAGTTGAAGTCACCAGCCTTCAGCATTCCTGCGGCTTCGTTGCTTCGATTGTAAAATACAACCGGACCACGGACGCCATGTCCCTGATCGCTGTACACGGTTGCCATATTTGGCCCGCGAACGCCGTCATGGGCGAACTTCTTATAGAAAGGCTTTACGCCCATTGCGCGGACCCGTTCGTTGATCAGGTCGCCGATCGGGTAGTCAACCATCGCCGACGCCACGCCGGTCTTCATCTGGAAGCAGTCAGCAAGGTTTGCCGCGCAGTTGAATTCTCCACCGCTCACATGAATCGCCAATTGATTGGCTTTGCGGAACGGAATAATGCCTGGATCGAGCCGATGAACAAGGGCTCCCAGAGAAACGAAATCCAGAGCACCAGACTTAGGAACGTTAAGCATTGAAGAAATCCTTTGGGACCCCCGCAGCGAACGGCCGCGGGCTACATGAAAAGACGGGAGATTATCGGCTTTGGGCCTGTTTGACTTGAACAGGCCACTTGACAGGCGTTTTTTCGCCGGATTTGCCGCATATCGTAAGAGGTTCCACCGCGGATTTCAAAACAAGTTCCTTTCCCGTGGTTTCATTCCCATTCGAGCCACAGTAGACCTACCTGTCTCCGGTTGGCGTCTGGTGCCGTGAGGATCCTGATTTCCGGCGGCGGAAGCAGTTTCCTAGACTGCAGGCGTCCAATGGCCATGTTGACAAATTCGGAACGCCACGATGAAAAAAATCCTGTTGCTGCAAGCTATTCTGCTGATCGCGTACTCGACCGTGCACGCTCAATCGCCGGACGCGAAGTTGCCCCCTGCGCCGGAACCCACCGTGCATCCGCTGATCTCCCGAATCGCATTCGGATCCTGCCAGACTCAGGACGAGCCTCTGCCGATTCTGCGGACAGTGTTGGAATGGGAACCCGAGTTGTTCATCTATCTCGGCGACAACATCTACGGCGATACCAACGACATGGCGGTGCTCGAAGCGAAGTACGCGAAGTTGGGCGCTAAGAAAGATTTTGCTGCTCTGCGAGCCAATGTTCCCGCTATCGCCACATGGGATGATCACGATTACGGAGCCAACGACGCGGGCAAGGATTATCCGTTTCGAAAGGAATCGAAGGACATCTTCCTGAAGTTCTGGAACGAGCCCAATCCCAGCCCGCGTCGCGAACGAGACGGTATCTACACGAGTTATCGATTTGAAGACAAGACGGCCGGCAAGACGCTGCAAATCATTCTGCTCGATACTCGTACATTTCGTGATCTGCCCTTGGAGCTACCGCTGACATCATGGAAGAATGATTATGTTCCCGATCCGGACCCCACGAAAACAATTCTTGGCGATGTTCAATGGAAGTGGCTGGAAGAGCGTCTGAAGGAACCCGCCGATCTTCGCATCATCGGCAGCAGCATTCAGTTTTCACACGAGTACAACGGCTGGGAATCCTGGACCAACTTTCCTCGCGAGCTGCTGAAGATGGTCGAATTGATCAAATCAACTCAGGCCAACGGAGTCGTCTTCATCAGCGGCGATGTGCACTGGGGCGAATTGTCGGTGCTGCGACCGAAGGATAGTTATCCCATCTATGATCTCACCGCGAGCGGACTCAATCGCGACTGGGACATCATAGAACCCAACCGCAACCGCGTTGGTGAAGCGTGCCCCGATTTCCACTTTGGAATGCTCGACATCGACTGGTCCGGAAATCCCTCCATCACCTTCCGCATCCACGACATGACCGGCCGCGCCCGAGTACGAAAGTCGGTGAAATTGAGTGAGTTGAAACTGTAGCCAGAAATGCCCTCAGGTCTGGCATGTGTGCAATCGCGTGTTTGGGCATGGCCACAAAGATCGCAAAGGTCACAAAGAGCGTGGTGCCAATGACAGACTCTGCTGCCAACTCAGATGAACGAGAACGCCACAGTGCCTTCAAACGCGGCGACGTCCTCATCTTTGTTGTATTTCCGATCGCTTTAATTCTCGGCTTCCTGCTCTTTCTGTGGTGGCGGAAAACATCTGCCGACCCGAACCTAAGGTTGGTTGCGCAGGTAACGGATGACATCTCCGTGGAACTCGTTGCCGTAGCGAGGCAGGATCAATCCATCGCCGGGCCAAAGATATGGTGGAAGCCGAATGGCCTTCCTGCTCCAGAAGTGAAAGAAAACGCCGCAGGGAAAACAACTGGAGGTCCTGACCCTGGTTTCTGTTTTCTCTACCACTTTAAAGATAAACGACCCGGGAAGAGCACGGCGGCGACAGCCGTAGCCGGAACTTCTGGCAGCTCGATGTCGGAAACTCTTAAAGGCAGCAACGGGAAGCAAATCATCTTGTTCACCGATGCGAAGCCCGATTTCTGGGACTCAGTCAACGCGGGAGTCCGGATTTCTACTGAAGGCGATCAATACGTCGGGGAGCTGACTCCAGGCAACGCAAAACTATCGACGCTGGTGGGAGGTGGTGCGGCAACGATCGAGGTTTTCAGTGGGAAGGCCCTGACTGACGTCACGAAGTATCTTGCATCCCCCTGTGCTCTCGAAATCACAGAGGCGAGGAGGCCTGAGTGGAAAATCAACTCCATGTTTTCCATTGAAGTCTACGACGAAGCAGGTAAGAAGGATCCGTCCGTTTCGATGCAATCTCTTTCAATGCAAGTTGGGCAACAACGCAACGAAAATCACCACCTGTATTACTTTAATTGCGTCACATGGTCTCGAATTGTCATCCATCGTACGGTCTATGATGCTCACGTAACGTTTGAGTCCGTCTCGGCCCAATTGAACGCTTTGACGTCACCGCGAATTGGCGAAGTGAGCAACGTCAGAAAGAAATGAGTCGCACTTGCCCCGGCAACTTTGCTTCCGGGCAATCATCACGGCGCCGCATTAACTATTCTTCAATGGCACTCCACTGCTTTAAGCCAACTATAGGCAGGGCAAATGCTGCGGCTTCAGGCCATGCTGGTGTGTCGGCTTTGCGGAATAGTTCGTAAAGATGTCGTGGGCGATCGGGTTCAGAAACGGTTCCCGGTTTATTCGTCCATAGTCCCAGTCGCAAGCCGCCTTCGTGAGCGTGGTCAACATGCCGATGCCAGATAAGAGCGTCAATGCCGGGCTGGCGAGCGACTTTTTCCCAGACATATGCGAAACCCGCCGCCTGCAGAGTTTCCCCGTCCTCGGTTTGAAGGCAATGCAATCCCTGTTCGCTGAGAATGATGCGACGAGGCTTCTCCTGCCAAAGTAATTCCGCGCTTTGCAATGATTCGCAAAGCACTTCAAGATTTTTGAAGGTGATATGCGGCGAGTCAGGAGTACGCGTTGCCTGCTTGTCGAGCCATGTGCGTGGATTGCCCAAATCATCCGGATAGGGATGATGAGCGACATGCCATTCGAAGTCGCCTCGTTCCCGAGTCACTCGAGCAAACTCATTCAGAAAGTCTCGTGTGGGGTATGACTCCCGGTCAGAAACGCCCGGCATTCGCGCTGTCCAGAAATGATCGAACGACAAATAGCACCGACCGTGATCAGAGTATTCGCGGACCGAATCGTGAGTGGCTCGCACGGCTTTTTCATATTCCGACGCGGCTTCGACCATTGGCATCTGGCCAAGGTTGTACCAGATCTTTTGTGAGTTCACTTCGTTTCCAACGATCCAGCCCCGGATGCGTCCTGATTCCGGGTGATGCCCGCTGTAACGTTCTGCGAGAAATGCAATGATTGCTCGATATGTCCGAAGACCTTCTTCGCTGGCCGTGTTGAAGCCCGCAATTGTGAACTCGCCGCTTGCTTTCGGATGCAGCATGATCGCATCGCGGGCTGGATCGCGAGAGGGATAGGCCAACAGGATGGCGTAGACAACGATGTTTGCTTCGCTTAGCGGCTGAATTTGTCGGTCTAGACTTTTTGCGTAATCACCGTTGATTAGCCACTCCCGGTCTCTATGCTGAAACCGGATCGTGTTATCGCTGGGTTGCAGTTGAAGCAACGCGGTCAGATTGATGTTGATGCCAGCATGATGAATTCCCAGTGCAATTGCGTCGTCAGCCATTTGCACCTGCAGTCCCTTTTTTCCGGGGGCCTGCGGAAAGGGCTGAGATTTCAATTCGTCAGCCATGGTCATCGCCGATTGAAGGCTCAGAAGCATCAACGCGCTGAGAACGATTGCTGGAGTGCGATCCAAAACGTGCATGAAATTGATTTCAGGGAAATGGACTGAGTTTGGTGACGTACTTGATGTGACATCTCCGAGTCAAACCCGAAGTCGTCAATCGTGTTGATTGACTCACGCCTTCGATCCGCATCAAATGCTGTGATGGGATTCGTGAGATCGTTAACTGTTGGACGGCAGTGTATGTCTTTAGCAATTGAATGTCGGCAGCTTACGAAGACGTGGCCCGGGAATCCACCGGTGGAAGCGGTGCGAGGTGTTGATCTGCAGGTCGAAAGAGGGACTTGTTTCGGAGTTTTGGGGCCGAACGGTGCCGGGAAGACGACGACGATCGAGATTTGTGAAGGGTTGGTCCGGGCGACCAGTGGCGATGCGTTCGTGCTGGGCAAAAGTTGGGCGACACAAGCCGATGAGATTCGTCAGGAAATTGGGATTTCTTTGCAGGAAACACGACTCTCCGAGAAGCTGACGGTGCTGGAAACGCTGACCTTGTTTCGCAGTTTTTATCGCTCCGGAATGAATCCTGAAGAGGCCATCGCCAAAGTTTCCCTCCAGGAAAAGGCAAACGCTCGCATCAAAGCACTCTCCGGAGGTCAGAGGCAACGTGTTGCAGTGGCGACTGCTCTGGTGGGGAATCCACGATTGTTGTTTCTTGACGAACCGACAACAGGGCTGGATCCACAATCGCGGCGCGACCTGTGGCGAATCATCACGGAGTTTCGTGAGGCGGGCGGGACCGTGTTGCTGACGACTCATTACATGGATGAAGCGGAAAGGCTCTGCGACAAAGTGGCAATTTTTGATCGAGGGCGAATTCTGGCCATCGATACGCCACAGAAGCTCATCTCTGATCTGGGAGCCGAACACGTTGTTGTGTTTACGGTCAGTGGTGAATCCGCTGCGGCTTTGTCGGATGATTTTGGAATCAGTCTGCCGGGTGTCATTTCTGCTCGTATAGAAAGTGAGCATCGATGTCTTTCGGTTCGCGAGCCTCATGTCGCGATTCCTGCTCTGCTGACATTGATAAACGAGAGATCCCTGAGGCTGACGTCGTTGACGACAAGACAAGCAACTCTGGAGGACGTTTTTGTGCATCATGCTGGTCATCGTCTGACGGACGAAAACTCGGGAGCCGTTCGATGAGTTCATCCTGGAAGATGCATCCTGTCACCCAGTTATTTCTCGCTCGGTTTCGGGAGTTTATCCGACAGCCGGAAGCCGTCTTTTGGTCCTATGTTTTTCCATTGGTCATGATGATCGCGCTGGGGCTTGCTTTCCGCAGCGAGCCAATGGAAGCCATTTCGATAATAGTGCAGGATGGTGATGGAGCCGAGTTACTGGCTGATTCACTGCGCAGCAGCAAGTCGCTGATTGTCTCTAGCGGAACCGAGTTGCAGTGTCGGCAACAGCTTCGCGCCGGGCAGAGCGAGCTAATTGTTGTGGCGGAAACTGATAACTCTGCAGCGGGTTATCGTTTCGTTTTCGATCCCACTCGTCCCGGCAGCGTTCATGCTCGTGACGTTGTTAACGATGTCTTACAGCGCGCTGCGGGCCGACAGGATCCTGTGAAAACGACGGATGTCGCGATCGCCGAGCCCGGAAGTCGCTACATTGATTTCCTTGTGCCAGGCCTGATCGGCATGGGGCTGATGGGCGGCGGCGTCTGGGGTGTTGGCTATGCCATCGTTGATATGCGAATTCGTCAGGTGCTGAAGCGGTTCATGGGAACTCCCATGAAGAAGCCTCACTTTGTCGCCGCTATGATGTTCAGCCGTATGATCTTTATGATTCCTGAGATCATCGTGGTCCTGCTGGTCTCACGATTTTTGTTTGGAGTAATCAATCACGGCAGTTACCTAAACGTTATGTTACTGATCGTATTGGGTGCATTTGAGTTTGCTGGGATCGGGCTGTTGATTGCCAGCCGCGCAAAGACGCTGGAAGCCGTCTCGGGATTAATGAATCTGGCGATGGTGCCGATGTGGATTGGCTCGGGGATCTTCTTCTCAGCGAAGCGCTTCCCGGAATTTGTGCAGCCCGTTATTGGACTGCTGCCTCTCACACCAGTGATCTCAGCGCTGCGTCAGGTGATGCAGGAAGGAGCCGGTACAGTGGCGATTCTTCCTGAGATTGCCGTGATCGCCACATGGGGCGTTCTGACTTTCGCTGTCGCGATTCGCATCTTCCGCTGGGAGTGAATGCTTAGAACTGCGACAGAAATCGCATGTCATTCTCATAGAAGCGTCGGATGTCGTCGACACCGTAATGTTTCATGCAGAAACGTTCGATCCCCAGTCCAAAGGCAAACCCGGTGTATTCCTCCGGATCATATCCAACCGCTGCAAACACGTTTGGGTCAACCATTCCGGCTCCACCAATTTCCATCCAGCTGTTGCCCCATTTCATATCTACTTCCACAGACGGCTCTGTGAATGGGAAGAATGAAGGCCGAAAGCGAATCTCGACATCAGGGCCGAGAAAGCTGCGAGCAAACAAACTGAGGACCGTTTTCAGCTGTGCCATCGTAACATGACGGTCAACCATCAGGCCTTCCATCTGGTGGAACATGCATGAGTGCGTCGCATCAATCGTGTCAGGCCGGTAAACACGCCCGAGGGAGACAATACGAATGGGAGGCTTAGTCGTCTCCATCGTGCGGATCTGAACTGTTGAAGTCTGACTGCGGAGAAGTACTGGGCCGCCAGCCGCTACCGACGCACATGCAACGTAGAAGTTGTCGAGCGGGTCACGGGCAGGATGATCTTCCGGAATGTTCAAAGCTTCGAAGTTGTGGCGTTCGTCTTCAATCTCCGGTCCGTCAACGACAGTGAACCCAAAGCGTCCCATGAGTTCTCTGAACTCGGTGATAACGCGGGTGATAGGATGTAGTTGGCCGATCTTTGGTCGTTCACCTGGTAGTGTCACATCGAAATCAGAGGCTGCCTTCTGGGCCTGTGATTTCAGTTGCTCCAGCTTGGCATCAAGCTGAGCAGTGACGTTGGTTCGGACCTCATTGAAACGCTTGCCAACCGCTGGCTTCTCTACCGGGGTTGCTGTGCCTACAACTTTTTGCAGATCCTTAACCCGACCATTCTTTTGGCCGAGGAATTCAATGCGGACCTTCTCCAGTGATTCAGAATCCGTGGCCGCAGCAATTGCGTTCAGGGCGGCTGTTTCAAACTCGTTGAATGCGTTGAGGATTTCCATACTGTGCTGTTCTGTAAACTTTATCCACCGAGAAAAACGCACTCGGAGGGCTCACGCCCTGCCGCTCGCCAACGCAGGGGCAGGCACCAAATGAGTATAGGAACGCGACGCGGGAAAGAAAACGGGCGAGCCTTTCAGAGAAAAGGCTCGCCCGATCAGAATTCAAATAAGGGTCCCCCGAGAATATCAGGCGACTGCGCTGCGAGCCTTCTTAGCGATCTCTACGATTTCGCTGAAGACTTCAGGGTTTGCGATTGCGATTTCGCTGAGCTGCTTTCGGTTCAGTTCAACCTTAGCCAATAAGAGGCCATGCATAAAAGTTGAGTAGTTCATGCCGAGCTGGCTTACTGCAGCGGAAATTCGAGTGATCCAAAGGGCGCGGAATTCTCGCTTGCGAGTGCGTCGGTCGCGTGTGGCAAACGCACGGGCACGGACTAGTGTTTCCTTGACTGTTCGCAACAGCTTGCTGCGTCCACCAACATTACCACGCGCTTCTTTGAAGAGACGCTTCTTTGAACGGTGACGAGCTTTCCCGAGACGAACACGCATTGGACCGGACCTTCAGAGCAAACAACCGTATGACTTTAAGAATCTGTTCTCAGACTGATCGCCACCCAGACAACCAGCATCCAGCGAGCATTCTCGCACTAAGCACCTGGGCGAAGAGCATCCATGATGATCTTTGCTTCAGCACCACAAACCAACCCACCGGCTCGCAGATTTCGCTTGCGCTTCGCACCTTTGTGGCTGAGCAAGTGACCGCGAGACGACTTTCGATGAGTCGCTTTGCCAGACGCCGTAATCTTAAAACGGCGTTTCATTCCCTTATGTGTCTTCTGCTTTGGCATTTTTATCTCCGCGACTTTCACCAGCTTCCATAAGAAACTGGCTCGCGATCTGAACTAATGTATACGTTTTCCTGAGAAAGAGCCGGGGAGTATAACGAACATCGATCCGGCTTGTAAAGGAGCTTGCGGAGCGATCAGGGCAATTTTCAGGCTCAGCAAGACTTCAGATCGATCGATTATCGTCCGCAGCCAAGCAATTCACGAGCGAAACTGGCGTGAAGCCGTTTTCCACTCCGGTACCGGACAGTCCAGTTCCCCTGAGTCATTTCACTGCATGCTACCGAACTTCAGGCTTTCTGGGGACACAGTTGAGGAAAACTCCCGTTCTTGAATGAGAACTATCGTCGATCGGCTGTTTTTGCACCTGTCCGACCCGCTTCAGCCTGAGTTCGGCAGGCATTGCCGATCTGCGGAAGGTAAGGGTCCCCTTTGCCTGTCGCGCGAAAGAATCGGTGTTGCAGTGAAAATCGAACTGCCAGTATTCTGCGGCCCTCTCCAATTTTTCCTCATGAACTCAAGCTGGCGATTGAGGCCACTTCTCGGTGGTTATCTCTCCGTCAGGCGAGGCTCAGGAGAAGGCGAAAGGAACTGGCTTGAACAGCCGGGGGTGCTCGGCACTCAAAGTTCCTGACACTTTTTTCAGGTCGTCCTCTTCCTCTCTATAAAAATCTCACCTTTCGCGACTTCCTGAAAGGCGCTCTCATGTCCTCGTTGCGACTGCGGAAACTGTTCCGCGGACTTTTTGCTTTGGCCAGTATTTCTATTGTCGCCGGTTGCGGAACAGTGGGCAGCAGCATGGCCAACAGGTCCGGCATGAGTTACTACAAAAAGGGAAACTACGCGGCGGCGGCCGGGGAATTTCAGAATGCGATGAAGTCTGATCCGGCGAACCCGGATTACATCGCTAATCTCGCGAAAGCTCGGATGAAGATTGGGGATGCTCCGAATGCAGAGCGATACTATCGCCAGGCATTGACAATCGATCCATCCCACCAGCCGTCCTATCACGGTCTTGCCGAGCTAATGATGGATCAAGGACGAAGTCAGGAAGCCACTGCCATGCTTTCCACATGGGCTGGCACACAGCCGTATATTGCTGAGTCGCACGTAGAACTCGCATGGCTTCAACGCGAGCTGGGAAATGATTCCGGGGCCGTTCAGTCACTGGAACGCGCACTGGACGTGAATCCGAACCACGCGACAGCTTTGGCTCACATGGGACAATACTATGAAGAGTCGGGTCAGCTCGACGAGGCTGTTGCCTACTACCAGGACTCGCTGCACGCGGACTGGAATCAGCCAGAAGTTCATTCTCGGATGGCAGCCGCCTCAACTGGTGCTGACAGCCCGATGGCATCAACAGCGATGGCTCGTGGCGTGCATCCTTACAGCATTCCACGTCAGCGAACAGCCTTTGGGCCACCATCTGCGGGTGCCCAGATGGCACAGATGCAGATGATGCAGACTCAAATGGCAATGTCGGGCAATCCGACGTTCGGTAGCTCGATGGCCGGTAGTGCAATGTACGGTCAATCGATGCCCGGCCAGATGGCTATGTCTCAACCCGGACCTTCGGGGAACATGCCGGCCGGCTCTATGTCGGCTCACTATCCATCGATGTCATCTGGTTGGCAGCAGTCAAATTCTCCGATGATGACAATGCCCACTCAGACGGCTTCGTTTGACGAACAGTTGCCGATGATGAGTCAGCCTTCCGAAACCATAACCTGGCCCGCGGGCACCACGATGCCATCAGAAATGCCTGCAGTGCCTTCATCAAAAACCGCAGTGGCACCGACGCCGGATCCCGCGTTCTCGGTCATTTCAACCGGGGCTGATTCGACACCGATCACGACCGCTTCATTTACTCAGACGGAGACAGCAACGCCTGAACTCCAGAATCACGGCAATGGCGATCCTTTGGTTGATGCGTTCTGATTCCTTGTTGTGGAAGTCGGCAGACCTGAAAGCGTTCCGTCTGATCTCAGTCACGGGACGCTTTTTTGTTGACAGAGCGAAGCTCAGCTAGCAGAAACGTTACAGAAAAGTGGTCCGGGTTTGCGCTCACTACTGCTCACATTAAGTCCAAAGTCGCACACTGTTTCTGAGTTTGGACCGGGGATGTGTCAATAACGCACGGCATTCCGAAGTCGTGGGAATTCACTCCATCTGCCTGAATCTCCGTGAATTCGTCAACATGCGCTGTGCCCCGGCGAGTCCGGTGACTTGATACGCATGACGGTCGGATCGATTTCGAATGCTCCGGCATCTGCTTTGCCTTTTAATGAATCCAGCAAAGGTCTTGTAAGATCTTTCAGTCTGGATTTACAGGCGGTGGCCCGTTCATACGGTGCTTCCAAAGAAAGGCAGCGAGCAATGGTTCATCATTCCGGCGTTTGGGTTGATCATCGGCAGGCAGTGATTGTCAGTCTCTCGGGATCTGAGCCGACCGTGATACGAATCGAGTCCGGGGCAGAGAAGCATGTGCGATCCTCAAGTGGTTCGCGTCAGGCGGGGTCCGGGGAATCGCATCATGGAACTCCTGAGGATGTGATTGATCGAAAATTCGACAACCATCTAAAAAGCTACTATGAACAAGTTGCGGAAAGTCTGAAGGACGCAGAGGCGATCCTTGTCATGGGGCCTGGTGAAGCCAGAACCGAGTTTCAAAAGCAGATCAAAAGTAGGGAACTGCTTGCGAAAGTCGTCGGCAACGAGAAGTGTGACAAGATGACGGACCCGCAGCTTGTGGCGAGAGTGCGTGAGTTCTTTGCTGCCCATGCTAAGACGGCATAGCTGCCCTGTTGATTCTTCTGCAAGAAATCTGCGCGAAAACAGACGCATTTCTCATGAGAGAATTTGGCGCACGATTTCGCCGTGGACGTTGGTGAAGCGAAACTCGCGATCCTGATAGCGGTAGGTCAGTCGTTTGTGGTTGAGCCCCCGAAGATGCAGGATCGCGACGTTGAGATCGTGCGCGTGAACCGGTGCCTCAATGATAACCATTCCGAAATCATCGGTTCGGCCGTGTGAGATTCGACCTTGATAATGCGACAGCCGGAAAGCCACATTGTATCAGCATCTTTGCGATGGTGACGGTCAGGGACACCTTCGGAATTGCCTTCGCCCCCTGACTCGGAGAAGTGCGCCCAGATTCGGAGCACCAGACGATCAAAGTTTCAGCCAACAGACCACGGGCTTTGAGGTCACGAATCAAGGCGGCCGTCCAATCCGTACCTTTGCACTTGGCAGGCAAGCGAGTCTTGAGGCCGCTGTGGTGGTCCCCGTCGGAATCGTTAAGTTCGATATGGCGGACACCTCGTTCAACCAGCCGACGAGCCAGGAGGCAGCTATTCGCGAGCGACGCTTCGCCGGGTTTGACCCCGTGCATCTCCAGCGTCTCTTTAGTCTCGCCGGGTATGCTCATCAACTCAGGCGCGGACGTTTGCGTACGGAATGCCAGTTTGTATTGACTGATGCGAGTCGCGACTTCGGGGTCACCGGTTGCTTCCAGTTGTTTTTCGTTGAGATCCTTTAGCGCGTCGAGTTCGCGACGACATTCTTCTGGTCTGTAATCTGCGGGATTGGTCAGGAAGGGGACTGGATCGCCTTTAGAGCGATACTGCCCCCCTGATAAACACTTGGTAGAAACTCCGACGTCCACAATCTGGTACCGGCACTGCCATGAGGCCCGCTTAGCAGAACAACATAACCTGGAAGGTCCTCGTTCTCTGTTCCAAGTCCATACGTGCCCACGCGTCATTCGCGAATCGCTCGTTGCCGTGTAACATGACGACGTAAGCCTGCGTTCTGCGCACAACTAATGAGGGGAGATGTCTGGTGTTGCCGATCATTCTTGGGATTGTTGCCGTTGTTGTTGTCGTTGTTCTGATTCTCGTTTTTTTTCGTCCATCAACGTTTCGAGTGGAGAGGTCGATCACGGTTAACGTGCCAGCGGACACGGTCTACGCTCTGCTGACGGATTTTCGGCGATCCGAAGCGTGGTCGCCATGGGAGAAGAAAGACCTCAACATGAAGAAGACATTCAGCGGGCCTGCGACTGGTCTGGGTTCCACTTTCGAATGGGAAGGCAATCAGAATGTTGGACATGGCCGGCAGGAAATCGTGGAAGCAGTTCCGAACTCGAAAGTCACGACGCGGCTCAACTTTTATAAGCCGTTCAAAGGTGAGAACATGGCCGAGTTTTTGTTCGAGCCTGCGAATGGAGGAACTCTTGTCCGTTGGGTCATGTATGGCCCGTTAAACGTTATCGCGCGGGTTCTTTGCTTCAACATGGACAAGATGATTGGAAAGGCCTTCGAAGAGGGACTGGCCAGCATTAAAGCCCACCTTGAAAAGTAGATTTGCAGCGTTTTTCTTTGAGCGTTAACTGGAGTCCTCAAATAGTCTCCCGTTGTTTTTGCCTCAACCCCGGTGCGTTCGTGTCCCATCTTGACTAAAATGTGCGTCCGAGCCTGCAACCTGTAACTTCGAACCACCATGTCCTCTGCTGGAAGTTTTCTCATGCCTCGAATCAAGTGCCCTGCTCTCTTCAAAACTGTCGGATCTTTGGCTGTTGCCACATTTCTTGCTGCCACGATCTCCAAAGCAGAGGACAAGAGTCCTGATCTGAAATGGCAGAAGCACACGATCAATGATCAGTCGCCCTACGAAGCATGCGGAGCTGCCGATTTTAATGGAGATGGAAAGCTCGACATCTTCAGCGGCGACTCGTGGTATGAAGCTCCGACCTGGACGAAACACAAAGTGCGAGATGTTCCGGCCAGTGGGCCGAACCCGCACTACTACGAGGACTTTTCAGATTCTCCGCTGGACGTGAACGGTGATGGGCGACCTGACATCGTGACCTGCAATTACTTCGGTAAGCGAGTCGGTTGGGTGGAGAATCCCGGCGGCGATGCGACTCAACCATGGAAAGAACACGAAATTGATCTTCCGGGAAACATGGAGACCGGCGAACTGATCGATCTCAATGGCGATGGAAAAGTAGATTTTCTGCCGAATACCGGCAACGTTGTGGTTTGGTATGAGCTGACACAGCAGAAGCCGGATGTCGTCTGGAAGAAGCATGATCTGGGCAGCGAAGGGTCCGGGCACGGTGTCGGTGCTGGTGATGTTAATGCGGACGGACGGATGGACATTATCACTCCAAAAGGATGGCATGAGCAGCCCGCGGATGGGTCAGACAAGTGGCCTTTTCATCCAGAGTTCCAGTTGGGAGCCGCTGGCATCTTTATCCATGGCCGCGATGTTGATGGCGATAAACTGACAGACATCGTTTGGGGAATGGGACATGGTTTCGGACTGAGCTGGTTGAAGCAGTCGACAGCCGCCGATGGCAAACGGGAATGGACAAAACACACGATCGATGACACGTTCTCGCAGGTTCATACTCTGGCGTTTGCCAATCTGGACGGAAAAGATGAGCCGGAATTGATCACCGGCAAACGCGTCTATGCTCATGAAGTGGAACCGGGCGATACCGATGGTTCTGTCGTCTTCTATTACTCGTTCGACAGAAAATCGAGTGTCTGGAACAAGCACACGATCTTCCATGGTGATCCTGCGGCGAATGCTCCAAAGGATGCAAAAGACCGATGGGCTCTGAAGGATTTTCCAAAAGGCACTGCAGGCGTTGGATTGCAGGTTGCTGTGATTGATATGGACCAGGACGGCGACCTTGATCTGGTCTGCCCAGGAAAGTCGGGACTGTACCTGTTTGAGAACCTTGGGTATTGATTCAGGGCAATACTTCGTCATTCCTCTCCAACTTACAAAAGCAGCCCGGTACGCTCACAGCGGCCGGGCTGTTTGCATTTGGTAGAGATTATCGGGACGGGAACGGAGACCGCTCGAACAACCACCAGCGAGGTTTCCATTCGCCGCGAGTCAGGCCAAATTGTTTGTGAGCTGCCTCGGCAATTTTCGTAGCGATCTCTTCTGGTGAGTCGCTGACGATAAAGCGGTCGACGTCGAGTACGCTGATGGTTCCTTCAGTGGCCATGGTTTCGCGAAGATAGTTAACCATTGGGTCCCAGTACTCGGTTCCCGCGAGGACGATCGGAAACCCTTTCATCTTTCCCGTTTGAACCAGCGTGGCGATTTCGAAAAGTTCGTCCAGCGTACCGAAACCACCGGGCATCGCGACAAACGCATACGAGTATTTTGCCAGCATCAGTTTGCGAATGAAGAAGTAACGAAAGTCGACGAACGTATCGAGGTAAGGATTCGATTTCTGTTCCATGGGCAACACGATATTGCAGCCCACACTCCGCCCTCCGACATCCTTCGCTCCGCGATTTGCGGCTTCCATCACGCCGGGGCCACCGCCGGTGATCACGGTGAATCCGGCCAGTGCAAGCTGCTCACCGACGCTTCGGGAGAACTTATAATAGGGATGATCTTCCTGAAAGCGGGCTGATCCGAAGACTGTTACACACGGACCGACGAAGTGCAGTTTCCGAAATCCTGAGATCATTTCACGGAAGGCTCGAAACGCCATCATGAGTTCGCGAAAACGCGACTGTGGACCGCGGAGAAATCTAGTCGCTGCTGCCGACTGCTTTTTCTCAACTGAAGTGATGGCTGCGCTTTTGGCCTGGTCCGGAATCTTCATGTCCATTGATCGTACCTGCCTTGAGAATGGTCTTCTCGTGAGGTCTGGAAAAATTATTGCCGGACGAGGGGGCGTCGTACCGTAAACCTGTCGCTCCGTCGACAGGATTTCTGCCGTACCGAGTGATATCGACCTCACGCGCCCGCCTGGATAACTCACATCGAATGCGAACTCTTGTCTTTGCCTGCAAACTGAATTGGCAGAATCTGCCGATTCATGAATGCGGATCCTTGTTTTCGTATCTGCGATGACTGACGGGTGAACATGCGGCGTTGAGTGAGTTCTGACAGCGAGTGTACTCTGCCTCTGGTCTGTTGGTATGTCAGCCCAGGCGGGCATTGCTGATTCAGTTCGGTGTCTGCGTTGCTGAGTTTCGTTCGCGCAATCCGGGATTCATCTTCTGAGAACCTCGTCACATCAATCTTTGTTCGCGACAGGTCTGCTGGTCCTGATGATAGCCTTCATCAATGGATGTGCCGGGCTTGGTACGTCTCGATGGGCGATGGATGATGCCGTTTATGAAGAGAAGTACGATGACCCCTATACCGGGGATGATGTTGACAAAGCTCAACGCATGATGAAGCAGGCGATTGATGCTCGCCATGTCGCCGATCGTGGCGGGATCTATGCCGGTGGTGCGGCATCTGATGAACCATTCGCGCTCGGGGCTGAGCTCGGTGCGTTTCATTATTTTGGTTCTTTCCTGGAAACTCGAGGAGGAATCAAGGGCCTGGCTGGGACGGCGGAGAAAGACTGGTTCCTTGGAGGAGATTTTGGGCTGCGACTGCAGGCGCCGTCTCGGTTCACTCCATTCGTAGGGGTTGGGACATTCCTCGGCGGAAACAAGCACAGTGTGCTCGCGGAAGATGACCACCTCGACAATGATGATGACTTGTCTGTTGATGAGCGAGGAGAGCGGGAGGACGTCTATAGTTTTTTGGCCAGCGTCTATCCCGAACTTGGTGTTCACTTCTGGATCAATGGCAAGACGCGACTCACAGCCGGAGCCCAATATCACCTAACAACCCAGGGCCGTTCGAACGACTTCTGGTTCTTTGGCGTTTCGCTGTCGTTTTTGGAATTGTGACGGCAGGGCACGGATCCGGCGTAATGTACGATCACGTCGAAGCTGGTCGTGGAGACACTCCGATAAACTTCCATCCGACAAGAAACCAGCCTTTGCCATGTTTGTCACACCAGCGGACCTCGCCTCGGAGACAAACTGGATCTGTCATTACGCTGTGAATCTCAAGTACTGCGATGGACTTTGGCTGGAACTCGACGTCCGTAATGATTCCTATACCCTGAGATGAGAGGTCTTTCGCAAACGCCTTCAGCGTTGGTCCATGAGGCAGGTGAATCTTGACCGGCCGCGCGAAGGGCTGGCGGACTTCCGTCCGGCGTTCGGTAAACTTCGAACGCTGGATTTCCATCATCAATCGGTCAATTTCTTCCTGCATGGTTTTACTCAACCTTGATCTGTGGTCCGGAGCAGGAAGATGCCCTGCTCCGGCGAACACAATTCAGAATTCGCTTCAGATGACAATCCGGGACGAGCTTTAAGTAACTTGCCTTACTGTAGCTACACGCCTAACTGCTTCTTTAGCTCGGCTGCTCCGGCTGCGATCGCTTCATCCAGTTTTTCGACAAGCTTCGCACCGGCTTCGGCCATGTCCGGGCGACCACCACCGGCACCGCCTGCGACTGTTGCCGCTGCTTTGACTACGTTACCAGCATGCAGGCTTTTCTCTTTGACCAGAGGCTTGCTGACGGCCACAATCAGCGACACCTTGCCCTCGATTTCTGCACCCAGGATGAGTGCAATCGGACTGTGCTTGTCACGCAGTTGGTCAGCGAAATCTCGCAAGGTTTCGCGAGACACGCCCTCCAGTTTCTTCGTGATCACTTTGACTCCACTGATCGTCTCTGCCTGAGCCGCCAGTGCATCAATGGCATCCGCGACCGAGGCTGAGTTCAGCTCTGACAACTGTTTGCTGAGCGTCTTCACTTCGTTCTGCAGTGATTCAACTTTTGCAACCAGTTCTGCAGCCTGAGGTGCCTTAAGCATTCGCTGCAGTTGCGCGATCAACTCATCTGTTTCACGTCCTTTTTCGACAGCTTTCGGCCCTGTGATCGCTGTGATGCGGCGGACGCCTTTTGCAATTGGTTCTTCTGAAGTAATCCGACAGAGACCCACTTGTCCGGTGTTGGACAAGTGCGTACCACCGCAGAGTTCGACGCTGAAATCGCCCATGCTGACGACTCGAACTTCGTCCGGATATTTTTCTCCGAACAGGGCCATTGCACCCTTTTTGCGAGCCGCTTCAATTGGCAGAAGCTCCGTTGTGACCGTGGCTCCCTGAGCGATACATTCGTTGATAATGTCTTCAACCTGGCGGACTTCTTCAGCCGTCAGTGCCTGATTGTGAGCAAAGTCGAAACGCAACTCATCCTGCTGAACTCGGGAGCCACGTTGAGTCGCATCCTTGCCGACTGTGCAGTGCAACGCGTGATGAAGAATGTGGGTTGCCGAGTGGGCTCGTCGAATGCCGGAGCGGCGAGACTCATCAACCGTTGCCGACAGCGTCTGTCCAACAGAGAGTTTGCCCTTGGTCAGATGGCCGACGTGAATCCAGAGATCTCCATCCTTCTGGGCATCTGCGACGATAAACTCGACTCCAGCGCCGATCAGAGCACCAATATCGCCGACCTGGCCACCCGACTCCGCGTAGAACGGAGTCTGGTTCAGTGCGACACCAATTGGTGTTTCATGGCCCGCAGAGCCGAACTCAGTGACGAGTTCCTTGTTTGAGATGATGCCCACGACTTTGCAATCGGCAGCCATCGATTCGTAGCCAAGAAACTTTGTTCCACCCTGCTTCTTCAAAGAATCAATCGGCCCGGCGCTCATGACCGAATCCGCAAATGCCCCTCGACCACTTGTCGCTTCATGGCGTTTGCGAGCAATCGTGTAACCTGAGTGATCGACCTTCAGGCCCTGCTCAGACGCCAGAGTTTCCGTCAGTTCAATCAGGAAACCGTAAGTCTGATGCAGGTCGAAAGCGTCCTGACCGGAAATTACACCGGATGACTTCGCTTTGGCAGCCAGCTTTTCGAAACGAGGCATCCCACGGTCAACAACGTCAAGGAACTGCTCCTCTTCGAGTTTGATGACGTTAGAAACAGACTGCACCGTTTCGGCGATTTCCGGATAGGCGTATTTCATTCCGGTTACGATTGCTGGCACCAGCGTATGCAGAAACGGAACCTTCTTCCCAAGGAGATAGCCTTCCATCGCCGCGCGGCGGAGAAGCAGTCTTACGATATAATTGGCTTTATCCGGGCCCGGGTTTGCACCTTCGTGAATTGCGAACGAGCAGGCTCGCAGATGATCGGCGATGCGTCGGCACGCACGTCCCCATGCCGCGTCGTAGGAATATTTGAAGCCCAAAGCATCGCCAGCAGCAATGCACATCGGTTTCAGAATATCGATTTCGAAATTGCTCAGTACGCCCTGCAAGCAGGACGCGCAACGCTCGAGACCCATGCCGGTATCGATATTCTTCTTGGGCAGCGGATGAAGATTGTGCGGTGGGTCACCGACACGATTGAACTGAGTGAAAACCAGGTTCCAGATTTCAACCGGCTTGGTTGCGCCCGGAGCAAGATAATAGATTTCCGAACAAGGTCCGCAGACACCATCTGGTCCCTGGGACGGAGCTGATGCTGGCCAGAAGTTTTCGGACTCGTCGAGTCGACTGATTCGATCCGCTGGAAGTTTGATCTCCTTATTCCAGATGTCGAATGCTTCGTCGTCATCAAGATAGACAGTGACGGTCAGGCGATCCGGATCCAGTCCCAGCCATTGCTTTGTCGTCAGAAACTCCCAGGCCCAATGAATGGCTTCCTTCTTGAAGTAGTCTCCGAAGGAGAAGTTGCCGAGCATTTCAAAGAAGGTATGGTGATAAGCCGTGATACCAACGTTGCCAATATCACCAGTTCGCAGACACTTCTGGCTGGTCGTGGCCTTTGTGAAATCGATCGGGCCGATTCCCAGGAACTGATTCTTGAACTGATTCATCCCGGCAGGCGTGAACAGAACCGTTGGGTCGTCTTTGGGAATCAGCACATCGCTGGGACGACGAACACAGCCCTTGGTTTCGAAGAATGCCAGATACTTTTCACGCAATTCATCAGTTTTCATGTTGCTCACAACGCGGGTTTCAGGGCCCGATCAATACGGTGTTCAGCTTCCATCGTCGCACCCATCCTCGGGCCGCGAATCTTTCGGAAGTGGAGCATCTTAGGGCGAATGGGCCGCGTTTCAAAGGAGAGCGATTTTTGGTCGGAAATCGTGACGTTTTTCAGTCGGTAACTGCCATGGAGGCATGATTTGGCAACTGAGGCGTGATTTGCAATTCAGCCACGCTGGTCGCAAGATGCTCCCGCTTAGTAAGGATTGCATCTAAATCGTTACTGGGGCCACTAACCGTCGCACCGCCATATTAAAGAAATTGATAGTTATGGCGGCAGAATGGTTGGGATTGCAATCAAGGGCGTTGAGTCAAAAGGATCGTGGCATGAGATGCTGTTCATTTGTCGTGTTTTTGCTGACCGCATGCTCGCCATTGCCGGCGGCTGAGAAAGTCGACTGGCTGAATTTTCCTGCAGGCTTCAATTACACCCTGTCTGTGAGCTCCGAAGTGAGTACCGTTCGGATACCAGTCCGAGTCGTTCAGGGGACAACTTCGACCACAGATCTGACGATTCAAGTCACTGACGTTATTGGCCCGACCGGGCGACCGGAGTTTCTCTCTCCGTTGTTCACAGCCAAGCTTGAGAAAGGCGACGTTCAACATGGACCATCGCTGATCGTTGAGGCTCAGTCGCCATCCATGTTGCCGGGCACTTATGCCGTTTTGGTCGACTTTACGAGCCGCTCTTCTGATCCAAACGCACCGTCCGAGGCATCCGTTCAGACGGTTAGCCTGACCTTGACCCAGCCATCCCCTGAGATCGAAGCTACTTCCAGGCTTTATCTTAACCAGACATATGGGCTCTTGGGGACATCATCGATAAGTCGGCCTCTGCAGGTTTCAGAAGTATCCGGAAAGGCCCCGTTAACAGGGATTCACTTGGCGGACGTTCGTGAGGCCGGGGATCTCGTTCCCGTTGATGATGGGCTTTTGACCTTCATGATGGACGGCGAATATTTAAACGCCGGGGAAACGAAGTCGATTGATGTTGCTGTTGAGGGCACGTTTCCTCTTGGGACAACGGCGGGGAAGATAGAACTCCGAGCAAATGAACTCAATAAACCGCAGGTTGTTCCTTACGAGATCAAAGCTCGGCGAACCACAAAGTGGATCTATTTCATTACTGGCGCGGGATTTCTCTGCGGTTGGTTTATTCGAGTCTACCTCAAGACGCAGCAGGAGATTGCAGAAGCCTCTGCGGATGCTTCCGGCGTTGCGGCAGAGATTCTGGCGGCATCATCTCAGATTCCCGACGTGACATTTCAGCGACAGGCGGCAGAGATTCGTAACGCTTTGTCTGACTCGCTGAACAGTGGAAAACCAGAAGTGATACGAGCCGCTGCAGGCACGGCGAAAGCTGGATTGCAGGCAGCCGTTGGCGAATTCAACAGGCTCAGGCAGGAAGTCGTTGGACGTATTGAGCCACTGCGTTCGCTGATTCTTCGTCGCTGGAAGTTAACGCCTTCGCTGATGAAGAGCGTCGAGGAGATTTCCATTCGTACGCAGCAGGCTGTCCAGTTGCTGGAAGGAAATTCGGTTGCGGATGCACGCACAGGAATGGCGGACATAGAGACTCGGCTGTTCCCGGAGCTGTTCAATCAATGCTCTGCCTGGCGCCGCGATGTTGTCATCTTTCTGAACGCGGTCCTGCAGCACCCTCTGCCGCAGACGAATGAGGGTGCTGAGAAGTTCAAGAAGGGAGTTGAGGCGTGGATTGAGAGTTTCGGAGCAAATGCCAATGTGACCACGCAGGTGGCGATCGCTCAACTCGCGGAAGCTATGGAGCAAACTTATGCTGCACGAGCTGCGCTGGACGAACTTGGGCTTCATGTGGCTCGTGAAGTTGTGCGTTTGGAAACGTGGATCGATGAAGTTCTTGATGTGACGTTGCGTCCAGAAAAAACCGACCAGTTTGCATCGCTGACTCGGCTCAATCGAGAGGTTGCTGAAACACTTCCATTGAGTTTTGACGATCCGGCTCAGGCTGCGGCGAATCATCCCGGACGGATGCTTCAGTTGCAGCGCAGTTGGGTCGAGGTGTTGACTACGATTGCGCCTGTGGGTGCCACAATGGATGCGGTCCATGCTGCTCTTTACAACGATCAATGGTGTGTTGCGATTGAGCAGGTGAAAGCTTTGTTGCCGTCTGTGAAATTGGGGCGCAGCATTCCCTCAATGGACGAGTCGGCGGCGGTTGATAGCAATTTCGCAGGGCCGATAATCTTTCGATCAACATATGTCGGTGGATCTGAAGTCGCTGCTGTTCACTCGATGCCGTTCGTGAGCTTGAGCGGAAGTTTGGCGGAGCGTTCACGATTTGATCGAAACGCTCGGCGAGCGGTTTTCATTCAGACCGTCTTTTTTGCCACGCTGTTTATGTTTGTTGCCGATGCCTTGTATTCAGAAAAATGGGTGGGGACCACGATTGAAATGCTGGGGCTTTTTGTGTGGGCCTTTGGGGTTGATATCAGCAGCGAAGCCGTGATGAACGCGGCCAGAAAGATTGCCCCCAAGGGGGTGGATTGATTTAAGGCCGATGAGTCGGTCTGCCCCAGACTCTCCAGACGGGTGAAATCATGGTGCTGTAGAAGGTTTGACTGAGGTTTGACGCTTGAGGTGTTCACAAGTGATCGCAGGCAACTGAATCTTCGCCCTTTTGAGATGTGATGTCCCGAGCCACCCTCTGCAAAAAGGCCAAGGAGCGGTTCATTTGTGCACTAAAGCAGAGAATCATCGCAAAACATTGGTGTTGTTGAGGGACGGGGGTTTTCTGGTTGAGGATTGGGCGTTAGACTTATCGGCTTCGATTCGGCCGTGCTCAGAGTCTCTATTTCAGTGAAGTGGATGATTGAGACGTGCCGATTTGGGTTCGATATAACTCAACAATCCTCCATATTCGTGTTCAGGATCCGGAAAAATGGCAAAGACGAATCGCAAGCTGAATAAAGCTAACCACGGTGCTCGCCCAGCGAGCTCAAAAGGTCGCCGACTGAAGCGCAAGCACGTGAAGCTGTCATAATCTTCACCTTAAGGCGTCTGACGCCGGTTGTATTCAGATTTGTGGCCGTATGAAGGTCACAGTTGGAAAAAAGAGAGCCTGTTCCGTAGTTCGGAGCAGGCTTTTTTTATTGGAACTTGAGCCGTTCACCAGATTTGCCGACGACAGGCAGGCAACCGGCTCGAGATCGAGTTATCCGGCCGATGTTGGAGCGGTACTGCATCTAACGTAAGGCAGTCTCGACGCCTGCCGCAGCACTTGTATACTCCCAGACGCCTGTCGCAGAATGATTTGTTTGAGCTGACGATGAAAACGATCAGCTCTTCCTGACCAGATCAGTCGAAGTCGCGAACGTATTCGAAGGAATCGCCATGGCCGAGAAACTGGCCCAGATGTCTATCCACGAGAAGCTCACACGGCTTGCCAGAAATCTCTGGTGGAGTTGGGATCCGGAAGTGACTGATGTGTTTCGATTGATTGATCCGGAACTCTGGGAAAAGGTCAATCACAACCCTGTCTTATTGCTGAAAGAGTATTCTTCGGACAGGCTCGAAGAGCGTGCGCGAGAGGCAGTTCTGCATACTCGCATTCATTGGTCCTATCGGCGATTTCAGGAGTATCTGACGGCGCAGACGACCTGGGGGTCGACTCATGCCGGGATTCTTGGCCAGGGGCCAGTGGCCTATTTCTCCGCTGAGTTTGGAATTCATGAGTCACTGCCGATCTACTCGGGGGGATTAGGAGTCCTCGCGGGCGACCATTTGAAGAGTGCTTCGGACCTGGGGCTGCCACTGGTCGGAATCGGTCTCTTTTATCATGAAGGTTATTTTACTCAGGCAATCGATGCTGGTGGATGGCAGCGAGAGACTTATCCTCGACTGGAGGCCGTCGAGCTGCCTTTAGCGCCAGCGAAGAATGCTGATGGTCCGATTGTTGTAACTGTAGATACTCGCACCGGCCCAATTCATGCTCGCGTATTGCATTTGAATGTTGGACGAGTTCACCTGTATCTGCTGGATACCGATATCCCGTTGAACAATGACGCTGATCGAGCGTTGACTGCGCGGTTGTATGGTGGCGATCAGCGGACCCGCATTCGTCAGGAACTGCTGCTGGGTGTTGGCGGAGTCAAGGCTCTCAAGGCATTGGGGATTCTGCCGAATGTGATTCACATGAATGAGGGGCACTCTGCGTTTGCTCCACTGGAAGTCATTCGTCAACGGATGCAGGAAGACGGCTTTCCGTTCGACAAAGCTTTGCGCGATACAGCTTCGCGCTGTGCCTTCACGACTCACACACCAGTGCCGGCCGGACATGACCGCTTTGATCAGGGCTTGATTGAAGAACATCTGGGACCATTGGGAGATGCGCTGGGGCTGGATACTCATGGCTTGATGGGATTGGGACGCGTCGATCCTCAGAATGGCGGTGAATCATTCTGCATGACGGTCCTTGCTCTCAAGCTGTGTCGGATTGCCAACGGTGTTTCGAATCTGCACGGTGTTGTCAGTCGAGACATGTGGAAAAGTCTGTGGCCATGGCGTAGCGTGGAAGAGATTCCGATCGGGCATATCACGAACGGTGTCCATGTGCCGACGTGGCTCGCGGGGCAAATGCGAGTTCTCTACAACCGAGTTTTGCCGGAAGACTGGTATCAGCGTACTGGTGAACCAGAGGTTTGGAGTAAATTCGAAAGCATTACTCCAGGCGAGTTATGGGAGGTCCATTCGACACTGAAGAGCCGTCTGATCAACTATGCACGAAAGCATGCGGTTGATCAGGCAAAGCTTCGTGGGGAGAGTGCTGAGGTCGTTGCCGACATGGAAAGCTTGTTTGATCCACAAGCCCTGACAATTGGATTCGCAAGACGTTTTGCGCCGTATAAGCGAGCGGACTTGATCCTGAAAGATCTGGATTTCCTGGCTAAGCTGATCACAGATACAGATCGCCCTCTGCAGTTCATTTTTGCAGGGAAAGCTCACCCGGCTGATGATCGAGGCAAGCAGATTCTGCAGCATATTTTCCAGCTGACCAGAAAAGAGCCATTCCGGGGACGGGTGCTTATTCTTGAGAATTACACGATCGAGATGGGACGTGTTCTGGTACAGGGCGTCGATGTGTGGCTCAATAACCCTCGAAGGCCACTGGAAGCTTCTGGCACCAGTGGACAAAAGGTAGTTTTGAATGGTGGTTTGAACTGTTCGATTCTGGATGGTTGGTGGGCTGAGGCCTACGACGGAAAGAATGGATTTGCAATCGGTTCCGGCCGGACTCATTGGAATCAGGACATTCAGGATGCACGCGATGGAGAAGATCTGTATCGCGTGTTGACGAAGGAAGTCATTCCGATGTTTTACGATCGTGATCGAGACGACCTGCCTCAGGAATGGATTGCTCGGATGAAGCGAGCGATTCGAACACTAGGCTGGCGGTTCAATGCCGATCGAATGGTGATGGACTATGCGAACAACTCCTATGTACCTGCCGCAGGCGGGCTGAGTTGTTCGATTGTTTCAATGCCATGATGCTCTGATTCCAGCAAAAGGCAGAGACGGATGATGTATCAAACGACGTTGCTTCAACTGACAGGTCTTGTTCTGTCATTGGGAACAGGTTTGTTTCTTTCAGATGTCTCGCGTGGCGAAGAGCTGACGTTCGAACGCGATATCCGTCCAATTCTTCGCGCGCATTGCCTTGATTGCCATGGCGCGGTGGAAGAGCTGAAAGGCGGCCTGGATCTGCGTCAGGTTCGCCTGATGCAAAAGGGTGGTGACTCCGGGACGGCACTTGTCGTTGGCGATGCGCACACAAGTCTGCTGTTGGAACGGATTCGTTCCAAAGAGATGCCTCCGGGCGAGATAAAGGTGACCGACAAGGAGTTGGAGATTCTGACTCGCTGGGTTACCGAAGGTGCCAAAACCGCGCGGCCTGAACCTGAGACGATTCCGCCGGGGCTTGGGATTACTCCTGAAGAACGAGCCTTCTGGTCTTTTCAACCTATCAAACGAGTTACAGAGCCTCAGGTCCGTCCGGATCAACAGGGACGCGTTCGAAATTCGATGGATCATTTCCTGTTGGCTCAAATGCCGGAAGGGTTGTCGTTCGCGGATGATGCGGATCGACAAACTCTGATCCTGCGAGCCTATTT
>Ga0255095_1000035_pt1 | contig 91057 bp, 77 predicted proteins | sample Colum_Law_RepC_8_2_FD_188435 | JGI IMG/M metagenome (GOLD analysis project Ga0255095, IMG submission 188435) | Freshwater microbial communities from Columbia River, Oregon, United States - Colum_Law_RepC_8d | ecosystem: Environmental > Aquatic > Freshwater > River | place: USA: Oregon...
CTCTGTTGACGCTCGCCCAGGATGATTCAGACAATTCGGGCGGAACACGCATTCGAGGTCGGTCCGTAGGAAAACTGATCGGCCTGGCAGTTGCCGTTGTGATTGGGATCGGCAGTTTCATCATGAAGATGTTTCGCGGCGAAAACTAAATGATTGTGGAACCATCACCAACCGAAACACACCGACTTGTCCGAGCCGCTCGACGCGCGGGGAAGTCGGTCGGTTGTGTTCCCACCATGGGCGCGCTGCATGCGGGCCATGTGAGTTTGATCGAGCGAGCTCGCAAAGAATGCGATTTTGTCGTGGGCACGATCTTTGTGAACCCGACTCAATTCGGGCCGAACGAAGATTTCAGCAAGTACCCCAGAACGCTGGAAAGCGATCTGGAAATGTGTCGGGACGCTGGTGCTGACCTGATCTTCACGCCGCAGACTTCGTCCATGTACTCACCGCTGGCTCAGACCATCGTACGAGTCGATCGGCTCGCCTCTGTTCTGGAAGGTGCTCATCGGCCGGGCCACTTTGATGGCGTCTCAACGGTCGTCACCAAGCTGTTCAATATCACGGAACCTGATCGTGCCTACTTTGGGCAGAAGGATTTTCAGCAGCAGCTCATCATTCGGCAGATGGTCGAAGATCTGAACCAACCCGTCGACGTTGTCACCTGCCCAATCATTCGGGAATCTGATGGATTGGCGATGAGCAGTCGCAATCGATACCTGTCCCCGGATGAACGGCAGCGAGCTGGACTGTTATCTCAGGCTCTGCGCAAAGCAAAGCAGTTGGCACATGAGACAGCACTTGCTCCGGCAGAGATTTCCGCCGCGATGATCGATGTGCTTCGCTCAGTCGAAGGGATCGATTTGCAATATGCCGTGATTGCCAATGGTCGGACACTCGAAATCTTAACCGAACGAACAGAACCAGCAGTCGCATTAATTGCCGCGAAGGTGGGGAGTACCCGTCTGATTGACAATGAGATCCTGCATTTCTGCTGACGGCAGCCCACTGCACCTCAATCGCTGAAAAAACCCGCGTTTCGTAGATCACCGGGCTTCCGCTATGATCCCGCGTGAAGGCTCGTTGAACGAAAAACGAGCGACACCGGCCTGGCCGTTCTCTCGGCCGACTTTTTTGCGGTTTGTCCTATGCGCACGGTCCTCCTGCGATTCCTGTTCGAAGATCTGTGGCAATGGCAGTCGGTTGGCAACGAACTGCACGTTGGCATGGCGTGGCTTATCCTGGTCTGGCTGCTGATTACATGCGTTTCCTTTGTGTTGCTGTACCGCAGTACTCTCAATCTGAAGGAATCAATCGCATCGGCGGGCTTCTGGCTTTTCGTCCCGATCGTGCTTTTGGGGCTCGCGATTCTGCGTCCGGACATTGGCATCATTCACAGTGGCATACCGGTCTTCGGCTATGGCTTCATGATGTTTGTAGGCTTCTCGACGGCCACATGGCTGGCCTCGCGACGAGTGCTTAAGATCGGACAACCGCCGGAGGTTATCTGGGACATGATGATGTGGGCGTTGATTCCGGGACTGATCGGTGCTCGCGTTTATTACCTTGTCCGGCATGGCAGTCCAGTGATGGACCGTGCTCGAGGCATGCAGAAACTTATTGCCTCCGTCGCATTGTGGGACGGGGGCATCGTGTTTTACGGCGGCGTCATTGGGGGAATCATTGGCGTTACGATTTTCTGCCTTCGCCGAAAGATCAGCCCACTCGCAATGTTTGATGTTCTTGCTCCGTCGCTGCTGATCGGTGAAGGTTTTGGACGAATCGGCTGTTTTCTTTACGGCTGTTGCTACGGCAAGGCCTGCGAGCGACCATGGGCCGTCAGGTTTCCTCCGGACAGCCTGACCTTCAAAAAACTTGTTGATAATGGCGTGATCGGCCTGGACGCGACAGAAACAATCTCGCTGCATCCTACGCAAATCTACAGCTCTGTGGCAGCATTTATGTTCGCCGGGATCCTCGCCTGGTTCTTCCGTCGTCGCCCGTTTGACGGTGCAGTGATGTGCCTGACTTCGATCCTGTATCCGATTAGTCGATACGTTCTGGAGACGCTTCGTGGCGACATCGACCCCGGCGCTCTGGGACTGAAAGATGCTCAGATGATGAGCATTGGCCTGATGATTACAGGAATCATCGGAATGTACTATCTTTCGCGGCATCCAAAGTTAACGTTGGCAAGCCCGGAGAAGCCGCTTCCGACGACAGGTCGTGCCTGAACAGGTCGCTCCAAAGTAGTGCTCAGCAAAGAGGTCAGCAGACTCGGTGGACAGCTCTTCAGACCTGCAACTCATCACGATGACTCTGCAGGGAAATCCGCGCGCGTTTGATGACCTCGTGCGGCGTTACCAGGATCGGCTGGTTCACAGTCTTGAGCATGTCCTGAACTCCCGCGAAGACGCACTGGATGTGGCTCAGCAGGCGTTTGTTCTCGCCTGGCAGAAACTGAGTTCTTTCCGTGGAGATGCAGGGTTCTATTCGTGGCTCTACCGCATCGCCCGAAACGTTGCGATCAGCCGTGCTCGACGTCAGCACATCAGCGCCGGGTCTCTGGATCACATGCACGAAGCTTCGGCGTTTGAACCCGCGGATCCCAGCCAGCAGAATGCTCCCGGGCATGCGATGGAACAAGCAGAACAGGTTCGCCTTGTTCAAGAAGCATTAAAAAAAATTGCAGACGAATTTCGCCAGCCGCTGGTTCTTAAAGAGATCGATGGTTTCTCCTATGAAGAGATTGGCGAAATTCTCGACATCCCGCTTGGCACCGTCCGCAGTCGGATTTTTCGAGCCCGTCAGGAACTGATCGAACGCCTGCAGAGAGTGATGAAGGATGAGTGATTCGCCACGATCTCTTGTCTCTTCCGATAAGAACGGTCACGAATCGCAGCCACAAATTGTTCTACGGCGACTCCCCGACTGGCTGCGATTAACTCGATGGCGAGTTCTATGGCTGGCCGGAGTGATCATGTTTGCATGGGTCACTGCGTCAATTTGGCTCTATCGAGAAATGCTCATTGAGTTTAGCCCGGAAACACTCGAATTCAGAACGAGAATTCGTTTCGTTCTGCTTGGGACTTCTATCTCGTTTCTTAGCACGGACTTCGACAGCTCACAACAGCCGAATGATCACAGGTCTCTGCTCAACTTTCTGCTTGAGTCTGGCTATTGGAGAAGAGAACCAACAGTCGCCCGCTGGATTTTGGTTCGTCATTCCTGGGCCTATGGAACTACCGACAACCGTTTCTACAAATATGTTGGATGGGACAGCGGCAACTTCTATGACTCATGGATCGCCCGTGGACTCTATTATGGCAATCGCACGGGACAGTGTTTCTGGATTGCGTGGTCGAAGAAATTCCCTGACGAAGCAAAGGCTCTCTGGCCGTCGATTCAGGAGCATCTTCGCGCCGAATTAGAGCCTACTGATCGACGACTGATACAGCCCCTCAACGAAGCATTTGCAAGTTTGGACGATAAAGATCGAAGGTCCCTGACATTTGAGGCGATGCTACGAGGTGGCGGTTGGAAACGAAACACTATGTCCCAACCAAAGTTCTCGGCCGAGTTTTGATCGGCAGTCGGCTCGAAAATCCACTCACGCTCAGCGTCAACCCACTCCACTCAATGTCTATCGAATCTGAGTTTCCCGTAGCGAAGCTGTATCGCTTCCACAGAAGAAGAGATTGGATCTGCAAGTCGCGTTAATGCTGCGGCACCCACGGATTCCAGCTCGCGTAGTACATCGCTCTCGGCACGCTGGCCTGAAGGATTTGATCAGCGACAGCATCTGCGGCAGAAACTTTTGAACCGATTAGAGCGTCGACAAGGCCCGGCGTTGAGCGATACTCGAAAGCATCATAGCTGGTGAGTTGCAGTTGCTTCGCCAAGGCGGCAACAGCATCTTCTGTATAGCCGATCTCATCGACCAGATGATTCTCAAGAGCCTGATTGGCCGTGTAGATCTGACCGGTCGCAAGCTTGCGAATCGCGGCATCATCAAGCTGGCTGCGGCCGGCATCGATCACAGAAACAAAACGATCAAACGCATCCTGAATGATGGCTCCCCAGACTTTTGTCTCCTGCTCCGTCATGTCACGAAACGGGTTGAGCGTATCCTTCAGTGGCCCGGTCACAAGTGGTTCTGATTTGACGCCAATCTTCTGGACAAGCTCTGTAGCGTTGTAGCGTGGAATGATGACTCCGATGGATCCAGTCCATGTCGTGGGCTCGGCGAAGATTCGGCCCTGTTCGCCGATCCCCATAGAGATGTAGTAACCTCCTGAAGCCGCGATGCGTTTCATGGCTACGTAGACAGGTTTGGCTTTGGACAGCTCCTGGATCTTCCGCAGCAATTGATGGCTATCGGCCACAAATCCACCTGGGCTATCGATCACCATCACAACGCCTTTGATCGTCTCATCTTCCGTCGCGCGTTTGATCTGTTTCAGCCAGCGTTCGGTAAAGGGCGGACTGATCGTGCCTTCGAAGTTGATAATCGCAATACGATCTTTGGCACCACTGTCGCCAGAGAAATGTTGCTCAGGAATCCCTGGAGGCGAATACGACAGCGGGTCCAGAATGAACCACAGGTTCAGGATTATTGAAACCAGCAGAAGGCTAAGAACAATGCGTCGAAGCCATCGTTTTCCCGAGTTTTCCGGCGATGTGTCAACTCGAACAAAGACCGTGGAACCACTGACTGAAGCTGTTTCATTGGCTCGAACTACTTTTTCCTGAGTCATCGTGATCTATTCACCTTGAAGACCGGCAGAGGCTGCCGAACACATCCCTCACTTGCACGAACATCTGCACACTGTGTGAAAAGAGGAGGCTTGCATCAAGTCTACGGATGATTCTGGTTGTAAGTGTCGTAGCCATCCTGTCTGTCCTAACGTCATCAAAACCGGACCAACTGGAACGACCTGACTTTTCGGAACCGTCGATAGACAAAGCGGTGGCTGATTGGCTGGAGCAATTCCGGACGAGCCACTCATTCGTCATGAAAGCAAAGTCTGGTTTGGGTCGTTGATCTGAACCGGCCAACGTTGAGACAGGGATGGATCTCATGAAAACACGCAGACTTGTTCGCCGCTCACTTCTGACTGCGGCTGTTTCAACAGCGTCGCTGTTAGCCACACTGGAATCTCAAGCCCTCGGATTCGAAATCACCGTTTCGCCATCGACTTCCGGGATTCAGCGAGTTCAGTATCAGCCGGCTCAGCAGGGACAGCCAGCTCAGGCCAATCCTGCTGTGACTGCAGAACTGAAGAAGATGTTCGAGGAGAGTGGCCAGCCGATGCCCTCGATGAATCCTCGAGATCTGCCGAATGCTCAGGGGCAGCAGATGAATAATGTCCGGCCAACTCAGCGACCAGGGGGCCAGCAGACCGGCAAACCTCAGAGCTACTCGCAGCCAACTTCTGCTCAGAAGAATTCATCGCCTCAGGCGGGTATGCAGCAAGCATCAACGAAAGCCCCTGCGAAAGCACAGCAGCCAGCAAAGAAAAACTTCCTGCAGAAGTTTATGGGCGGCATTACCGGCCAGAACAAGAAAGCCGCCGATGCTGCTGTGGTTCCACCAGTTCCACCCGGCTATGTGGAACCACCACCGGCTCCTCCTTCAGGCGGATCCAGCGTTGCTCAGGCTCCGAAGCCTCAGGGGCAGCCAGCAGCCATGAAGAATCGTCCATCGGGCGTTCAGATGATGCAGAACGGGAAACAAAACGCGGCGCAGAACGGCATGCAAAGCCATCTCGCAAGCCAGAGTCGACCTGTGCCTGCGGCAAATGCTCGCCCCGCCGTCGGAAGTCAGTCGCAAGTCAAAAACACGGCCCCTCAGAGCAATGCTCCAACAAAGTCAGTGCCAGTTCGAACTGCCCAGGCCACTGCAACCAATGGACAGATTCGAGCGGCCAGCCAGCCCTCGCAACCGGTCCCTGCGGTACCGGTCGCGGCGAGTTCATCACCTCGCAACCCACGAGCATCTGCACCGCCTCAACCGGTCGCGAGTGCTCAGCAGTTTATTCAGCCCGGCACCGCACCTGCGTTCATGCCGTCTGTGAAAAAGAATCTGAACGAGGTGCAGACAACCATACCTCAGGTTAAGTCACCTGCCACAGCTCAGTCAGTTCCGAATCCCAAGCCTGCGATAGCTGAGCCCAAGGCTCCTGCAAAACCGAATGAGGATGGCTTCGTGGATCCGTTCAGCGAATCCGAATTGACCGCGGACGCCAATGATTCTCTGGATCTTGATTCGCTGGCAACTCCGAAGCTCGAAGAGACTGTTCAGGCTGCCGAAGCAGCGACTACTGCAGTCGTGGAAAAGTCAGCAGCAGCCTCTGCAGCGACGGCGAATTCTTTGGCAGAAAACCCGTTCGTGGAAGAAGCGAAGGAGCTGGCAAAAGAAGCCAAGTCGAAGAATCCTTTGACAGGTATTCGACTCAACACGTCCGACGAAGAGATGTTCAGCGCTGACTCGGCAAAGACTATTGTGAAAAAAGCACTCCCCGCTGCCGGAGCGGCTGCTGAGACAGCAGAGGCACTGGGAAATGCCATAGCACCGGTGGAAGAGTTTGGACAAAGCCTTCCCGCGATCGATTTGCCCACTGTTGATGATGCTGTAGAAACTGCGGATACGGAAATCACGACAGCTCCTGACATCGACTTTCCCGAGCTGGATGCTCAGGATGCAGCCGATGCGAAAGGGACTGCACCTCTCGTAAACATTCCGGAACAGCAGGAATCTACTCCACCTGTTGCTGCTGAAGCTTCTGGTGCCCCTCTCAGGAGTGTAGATGCGGAGCGACTACAGCAGATCGCTGAACAGGATCGACGCTCTCATCAGCAGCGACAGATCCAGTCGCGATCTGGCCAGGCGGGCTTCAAAGGGTTCTGCCCTGTGGAACTTCGCGACCGTCGAGAACTGATCGATACGAATCCGCAATTCACTGCAACCTTTGGACTCCAGACTTATACGTTCTCTTCAGCAGAAGCCAGGACCGCGTTTGAAGCCGACCCTTCTCGTTACGCTCCGGCCGCCGGTGGCAGCGACGTTGTCCTGTTGGTTAACAGTGGTGAAGAAGAACAAGGCATGCTGGACTACGCATTGTGGTACCGCGATCGTCTCTATCTTTTCCGATCACGTGAAACCATGGCGATGTTCAACAAAGATCCTCAAAGATTTGCGAACCAGTATTGATGCAGAAGCGAAGGAGCCTTCCTTCAGAATCTGAACTGGAATTCAATAGATTCAACCCTCGTGCAGGGAGCATTCGTCACTGGTGCTCCCTTTTTTCGTTGATAGCAATGAAGCCAACCGCTTCAACTTCACGCGAACAAAATCTTCGGCAACACCAATAGCTCAGTATTTCAAAACGAAGAATCTTTATTGAGCTTTGTGCGACAGCTGCAGAAGTACTCCACGCTGCTGAAACTCGTTTCATCAAATGGCCTCGGCCCTGCGAAATTCTTCCTGAGGTTTAAGGAGGAGTCTTGATTCGGCAACTTAGGCACGTCACGTAAAGGCCACGCCCCGCAACGATTGCCGAATCGTCGTGTGATCGGCAAAAAATGCCGGGCTCTTGTTTCTCCAGATCGCCTCTAACGCCAAAAACAAGTATTTCTTTTGAATGCAGCAAAGTTTTGTTCAGAATCATGAAGAACACGTGTTGACTCATTCGGCCGACCGGCGATATCACTCGGCCTCTCAACGAGGATTCACCAGCTGAATCCAAAGTGCTCCTTTCAATTCTCCTCTCGATCTTTCCGGATTCACTCCGGACCACTGAGCTGTTTTCTGACTCTGAACTTTTTGGTTGGTGCCTCACACTTTCCGGATTCAGTCATTTTCAGAAACGATTCAGTCCCCTCTCGTCGCTCTCCCCTCTGTCTCTCCCCTCTGATCTCAGATTGAGGAAATCATGAACGAGTTCCCGAACGGCGCTCATCATGAGCCGCATATCCTGCGGTTCCCCCAGCCAACATCCGCTGCACCTGCAACTCCACAGGCAGCAACTCCCGAACCTACAGAAGCACCAAACCGCACGGTTCTGGTGTTCTCTCCTCGACCAGGAGCTCGTCAGCTGCTTGCCGACGACGTCCGAAAGCGAGGAATGCAGGTTTGTGAAACGGACAGCCCGGATGCCATGCTGTTTCACTTGAGCCGTCAGGAATTTGCCTGCTGCATTATTGATGATGCGGATACGGTCTCACGAATTCAGGAAGTCAACGCAGCGATCCGCAGCCACTCGAAAGCGGCTCAGGTCATCTGCATCGTCGGCGAGGATTCTCGCTGGGGACGCGAAACTGTTCCAACCTTCGAATGCGAAGTGATGGAACGCCCATATTCAGCATCTCGCTTCGGCGCAGCTCTGCTGAACGCTCTAAAACGCGGCGAACTGATCCGCGAAAACGAAAAGCTGCGACGTCAGCTTCTCAATCGTAACCTGATGGATCTGGTTGGCAGCACGCCAGCCATGCAGTCTCTGCGAGAATCCATCCGCATCGCAGCCGATGATGATCGCACAGTTCTGGTTCGTGGCGAACCAGGCAGCGGAACAACTCTGATTGCTGAAGGCCTGCATCGCTGCAGTCGCCGGGCTGGCAAGCCGTTCCTGCGAATCGACTGCAGCCTGCACTCAGTAGAAACTCTGGAACATCAGCTCTTTGGTGATGCGACTCCGGATGGCTTCCCCGGCTATCTGAAGATGGGTGATGGCGGCTCGATCCTGCTCGACAATGTCGACACGGTTGCTTTGCCATTCCAGAAACGTCTGGCTCAGTTGCTGGAGCAGCGAGCCGCCGCGGTACTTCACGGAACGATGGACGGACCCAATATTCGGTTCATTGCGGCAACGCACTGCGACCTGAATCGACTGGCCATGGAAGGCCGGTTCCGTGATGATCTGCTGCAGCACCTCAGCGGAATTACTCTGCAGTCGCCACCACTGCGAGTTCGCACGAACGATATCCCTTTGCTGGTCGAACACTTCATCAGCCAGATCTCGCTGAAGGAAGGTCGCCCGCCGCGACAGGTCAGCGCCGAAGCTATTCGAGTTCTCGAAAGCCATCCGTGGCCGGGCAATGTTCGTGAACTGCAGAACGTTGTTGAACGCTGCTGCACTGTCGATGTCACGGAAATGATCGGTGCTGAAGATCTGCGACCATGGCTGCAGAACGACACGATCGAAGACGGTGCCGAGTGTGTCGGTATGACCCTGGCTGAAATGGAACGCAAGCTGATCGAATCGACGTTCGCTCGCTGCAACGGCAACCGTGAGAAGACTGCTCAGATTCTGCAGATCGGTCTGCGAACTCTGTCCGGAAAGCTCAGAGAATACGGCTACCCTCCACGAGGCGGCCCCGGATCCAACATCAAGCGTCCTGTTGTTCCTGCAGCAATTGTTGCTGAACAGCGTCGAGCCGCCTGATACGAATCACTACGAAAAGAACCTCCCCCCCTCCAGAAAAGGGCGAGCTTTCCCCCGGAAGCTCGCTCTTTTCTTTTGCGCAGCAGAGTTCTGACTGTCACGTTCCGAATCCCGTCAGCCCGGTCGGAGAAATCTCAATGTGCCGTTGCCTCGTTGCAGTCCTTCTTTTCATCTCCAGCACCGCGTTTGCTCAAAGCAGTCGACGATATACGCAGTTCCCAGTTCCCCAGGCCGCCGTCAGCACCAACGACGTCAGTGAACAAGCTGATGATGCGGTGTCTTTGGAGCAGCCGCAGTTCTCATTCACGATTCGTCTATGGACAGCATCCGAACGAATCATAGAGGCAGTACTTGATCCGCCTGTGATCCAGCTGGACGAATCGCCCGTGGCTCCTCCGTTTGAAGGCTGGGAGCCTCATTCCGCTGGAAAGACTTTGCAAATCCGGTCGTTTGAGACGCGCCTCAAGCTGGCTCCGGAGATCGCCGGCGGCCCTGCACTCATTGAGCTTTCTGATCAACAGCTTGCTGATTTCATTGATGCCGCACAGGGAGACAGCCGGTCCAACGTCATCACGGCTCCAAAGCTCACAGTGTTCTGTGAACAGGTCGGACAAGTTCAGGACGAATCGAAAGTCCCATTTCTGTACAAAGGTACGGATGGGAAACAATATCGATCATCGGCCATCGAAGGAACTCGCATCTTCGTCAGAACGACTCGTCGTGAAGACGGAGAAATTGAAGCGGACGCTCAGATTGAACTTCACGCGCTGCCGAACCGCCATGAAATCCCGCTGACCGAAGATCACGTTCTTTCACGTCCGCCGGAACAGACGGTAACAACAATGGCGCTCTCGGGAATTCTGAAAAAACAACAGCTTCACCTGGCCATGATTTCCCCCGAGCCGACTGCCGAGCCTGAGCTGTCCGAATCGCTGATCCAGCGAGCCGGCTTCTTCCGAAAGCAACCGAGCCCCCTGATCAGGACAGTTGCTGTCTTAACCGTGAGCCGACGGGCAGTTCCTGAATAGCTCATGACAGCCGGTCGATTCTGTCCTAAGTTTGACCGGCTGACATCGGCTGTTTACGTTTTCTCCTTGTGCAAGTAGCAATGAAGTTTCACACAGATAAAAACTCTTTGAATAGCTGCAGCAGTTCATCCCATCTGCCACCACTTGATCGCCTCGACGGGCCACACAAGCATAAGGACATTCAGCAGCAGCGAATCTCGGATCGTAAGCAGAAGAATCAACTCGGTTAGCAGGAAGAACACCATCGAATTGCGAAAACCCAGGCGGCGAGCCAGCAAGTATCCGACAATACAGGCAATGAGGTCGCCGGCAGAGTTCATGATCGAATCACCAAAGTAATCTTTGGAGATTGTGGCTGCTCGATAGCGTTCGATGATCGCCGGTGAGTTCTCCAGAATCTCCCAGCCTGCTTCCAGAACAACAGCTGTCAGAAAACGACTCGATTCCGACACACTTCGCGGCAGCCAATACAACAGCCCGCACAAAACGACGCCGTGAAGCACGTGCGTAAAAAAGTACGGATCCACAAGGTGCTGCGAATTGTGTGACGACCAGATGTCCCACGACCACGGTGACAGACCGCCACATTTGCACCACAAAGGCTGGCCCATAAGGTGGAGGATGATTGCCATCGCCATACTGACCGCGACAGTGCTCAATCGCAAACGCCGAGAATCAGTGGCGGCGATCTTGATCTGTTGCTCGTCTGTCAGCATGAGTGCCGGCCCTTCAAAACGGTCGTCGTGAATCAGCGAAGCGATTAGAATAATGTTTTCTGACTTCGCATACTCTTCACTGCTTCTTCTCCCGGCCAGGCAGCCATCTCAGGCACTGTCGCCTCGTGCTGCCGAATGGCGTTGTGCATCCGGCGTGCAAACTCGGGTCCGAATTTGTCATCGGGGGCGTGTGTAAAAACAAACGGCTTCAGGCCCTGACGAATCCACTCGGCGATAACCGGAGCCCATTCATCAATCCATGGCGTGACATCGTTCAAGTTGTTGCGACCAACAATACGAAGAAAGGGGTGTTCGCCAGTCACGGTCTGTCGAATTGGCGTCTTCGGCTTGCGACTCTGCGACACCTTTTCGACGTCATCAGCCGGTGGCTTTGAGTACAGACAGCGGCTATCAAAAAGTACTTTGTCCATACGAAGCTCTCGCAGAAGATCATCCAGCCAGAGTTCGTTAGGTCCCGAGTCGTACCAGTCGAAGTGCCGAACCTCAACGGCCCAGGGCATGTATGTTGGAAGGGCTCGCAGGAAGTCTTCCAGGACATCACGTTCGCCTGGAGAAAAGTCCGGCGGCAATTGCAAAAACGACGGGCCGAGGCATCGATGCACGTCCAGCACATCAGCGACTTCGATAAATGCTTTCAGCTCTGTACCCGCATTCCGAAGTCGCTTGTCATGGGAGATCGATCGAGGCATCTTCAGAGAAAACTGAAATCCCTTCGCGACCGATTCAGCCCAGCGCTTCGCCGTGTCCAGATTCGGCAGAGCATAGAACGTGCTGTTGCCTTCGACAGTGTGAAAGATCTGCGAATACTGCCCCAGCCAGTCAGCGCGCGGCGCCTTTGTCGTGTACAACGATCCGCGCCAATGGTCACAGGCCCACACGGGACATCCGAGATACAGAGAGTGTGAAGCAGCAGCAGACATCAGCAGGTTTTTGTCAGTCGAAGGCGAAGAGACGATGGCCACGGGAACTATATACAGAAGCGTCACGACTTGTCGCCCAGCGGTTCCTGCATGACCAGAAATATCACCTCGCCACAGCCGCTAACTGTGGCTATATCGTCCGAAATCGCATCGATTAACGGACGGAAGCTCATCTCGTAGGAGTAACGTCCCGAATACGCTACATGCGACAAACGTTTTCCGTTATGCTCCGCAAACAAAGCTGAGTATCTGTCATTATCATGAACATCCCATGGCGGGGAGAATCTTCGGTGGCCACTCGAATTCTAAGCATTTCCGGCCTGCGCGGCATTGTCGGTGATGGACTTGATCCGGTGTACGTTTCACGCTTTGCAGCGGCATTGGGCACCATCTTCTGCGGCGGAAAAGTTGTCGTTGCAAGAGACGGCCGATCGACCGGCCCCATGATTCATCAGGCCGTTGTCTCGGGATTGCTCGCCACCGGCTGCGAAGTGCTGGATGCCGATGTCTGTACAACTCCAACCTGTGGTGTCCTGGTCAAGCATTATCAGGCGGCTGGTGGTTTGCAGATTACGGCCAGCCATAATCCGATCGAATGGAACGGCCTGAAGCCATTTGCTCCGGATGGCTCGGTCTTCAACAAAGATCTCGGGCAACAGTTGATCAACATTCTGGAGACAGACGCGATCGTCTGGAAAAACTGGTCCGGTATCGGCAAAGTGACAAAACTGGTTGATCCTTCAAAGCCGCATATCGACAAGGTTCTTTCACTGGTCGATGTGGAAGCGATTCGCAAGAAGAAGTACCGAGTTGTCCTCGACTGCAATCATGGCTCGGGTGCCACGTGTGGACCTCGTTTGCTGGAAGCCCTGGGATGTGAAGTGGTCGTTCTGGGCGGAACTCCCGACGGCCGCTTCGAACATATTCCTGAACCCACCGAAAAGAATCTCGGCGACCTTTGCCGAGCCGTCATCCAACATAAAGCCCACGCTGGTTTTGCTCAGGACCCTGACGCAGACCGCATGGCGATCGTCGATGGCGACGGCCGCTACATCGGCGAAGAACTGACTCTGGCACTTGCTGCCGATTTTGTACTTGAACGTCGTAAAGGTCCGTTCGTTGTTAACGGGTCCACCAGTCGAGTCACCGCTGACATCGCCGCCAAACATGGCTGCCAGTTCCATCGCAGTTACGTCGGGGAAGCTCATGTGTGTGCCAAGATGAGATCTGTGCAGGCAGTGCTTGGCGGCGAAGGAAACGGTGGCGTCATCGAGCCGGCCGTTGGTTACGTTCGTGACAGTTTGGTCTCGATGGCCTACGTTCTCGCGGGCATGGCGGACAAAAAGAAGACCTTGGCGAAGTGGGCCGATTCTTTACCATTCTACACCATCGTCAAAGACAAGATCACCTGCCCGGCGAATGCGGTTCCTGCAGCCTGTGAAGCTCTGCGAAAAGCCTTCCCCGACGCAGAAGCCCGCGACGGTGACGGGCTGCGACTCGACTGGTCCGACCGCTGGGTCCAGGTCCGCGCCAGCAACACCGAACCCATCATCCGCATCATCGCCGAAGCTCCTGAAACCAAAGATGCGGTGAAACTGATCGATGAATCGATGAAGGTTGTAGCAGAAGCGGTCGCTCCGTACGTGAAGTAGGCAATCGCCACAAGAAAACATGTGTCGAACCCTCAACAGCCTCGCCTGCACGCGAATGAGCTCCAACTTCGATTAGGCTGCGTTTTTCGACGAGTCATCGAAGAACGTTCCAGCACTTTGGAGATTCAAGCCGTAAATCAATCTGTTTGATCAAACTGGATCGTCAATTTTCGACTCATTAACGATTAAGTCGAAACAGAATCGCCCTCGCGAATTTCGCCCAGATCATTGTCAAGAACTGATCGTTCGAGGACATTATCGGGACTGATGACCCTGATGGGTTAAACGCCCTGAAAACAGGATGATGCCTAACGCTGCGAATATGCAGAGCTGATGCGACGCCGCACTTCCGGAGAGTCTGACCATGCAAAATCACAAATACGTTGAACGCTTCGTTAATCTGTTGGACCCAAAGAACAACACGATCTTCAACATGTCCGTTGAGGAAGCGACCACCCGGCTAGGGTCTGGCGATCCTGCAAAAGTCCGTCAGATTGATGGGCAGTTTGCGCTGGTACATCAGAACGGGCATATCATTCGAATGGCTCGATCGATCGGGCGGCCGATGCGATACTTTCTGGCCAAACAGGTGGCCGGACCTTGCCTGATCGTGGCGGAGCGAATCGACGAGATCGCCAATTGGCTGAAGAAGGAAGGCCTCGCTGAACAGTTTCATCCGTCCTACACGCGCATGGTGCCGGCTCATCATATTCAGGAGCTGGCACTTATAGGCTGTCCGGATCCCAGCCCGGCGTGTACTCGCTTTTTCACTCCGGAACGAAATCGACTGAGCAATAATCTGGATGAAATTGGTTACGCTTACATCGCCGCGATGCAGCAAGAGGTTTACCGCTGGCTGGACCAAATCCCGACAACAGAACCGATTGGAGTACTCTTCAGCGGCGGCATCGACAGCGGTGCGGTTTTCCTCGTAATCTATGATGCCCTGCTCAAGCGCGGAGAAGCGCCGGGAAGGCTCAAGGCGTTCACTCTGTCACTGGATTCGCGTGGTCAGGATGCGGTGCAGGCTCACGAGTTCCTGTCGGCACTGGATCTCGGGTTGTTTCTGGAAGTGATCGATGTACCACGGAGCGCCATCGATTATCGCGAAGCCGTGCGAGTCATCGAAGACTACAAACCTCTCGACGTGCAATCGGCGGCCATGTCACTGGCTCTATGCAAAGAGATTCGCAACCGATACCCGGAATGGATTTATCTGGCCGACGGTGATGGCGGCGATGAGAACATGAAGGACTATCCAATTGAAGAGAACAGCGAACTGACGATTCGCAGCGTGCTCAACAATTCCCTGCTCTACCACGAAGGCTGGGGTGTGAATGCCGTCAAACATTCTCTGACTTACAGCGGCGGCCAAAGCCGTGGCCATGTCCGATCCTGGGCGCCGGCAACCATGCTGGGCTTCCGCGGATTCAGTCCGTTCGCTTTGCCGAATGTGATTGAAGTGTCCGAGGGAATCCCGTTCATCGAACTGACCGACTGGCAGCACGACAAACTTTATCAGCTCAAAGGAGAAGTTGCGCGTCGCGGGGTTGAACAGATCACAGGGCACACGATGCCTGTGTTCGAGAAACGCCGCTTTCAGAAAGGTGCCACTGAAGACTCGACCTTCGAAGCGTTGTTTCCGAAAAATGAACTCCCCTATCGGCAGGCGTTTGCAGAACTCTATGCTCGCTGAACTTGATCAAGCGGCTTCTCCCGGATGATAACAGTCCCCATGGAACCTCTTCTGACCTGAGCCGCCCCATGAAAAATTCTGGAGTCCAGAAGTACGCCGTTCTCAATGGTACCGTTGTACTGCCCGATCGACTGCTTGAAGATGGAATGGTCCGCTGGAAAGGGTCTTCTATCGTCTCTGTCGGTAAACGACGCCGGCTGCCAAAAAGTGTGATACAGATTGATGCCGATGGCGGATTTATCTCACCAGGATTCATAGATATCCATGTTCACGGCGGAAACGGCGCCGACTTTATGGATGGCACTCTGGACGCCGTCCAAACAGCCTGCGAAGCTCATGCTCGACATGGAACCACCACGATCTATCCGACAACAACAACAGGCAGCTTTAAAAGCCTGATGGCCATGATTCAGGCCTCTGCGACTGTTCGCAAGAAGTCAGAGAACTCATTCGTTCCCAACATCGCCGGAGTGCATCTCTACGGCCCATACTTTGCTGAAGACAAGGTCGGATGTCATTCGAAAGATGGCTGCCGTCCTCCAAAACTAAGCGAATACGAAAAGTACTTCGCCACAAAGATGATCCGCATCGCTACGTGCGCAGCTGAACTTCCAGGAGCATCAGACTTCTACGCATTGGCTCGTCGCAACAAGTGCCTGGTCACCTGCGGACATTCGAACTCCAGCTGGTCTGAAATGCAGATAGCCTTCAACGCGGGCATGAGACATGTGGATCACTTCTGGTGCGCGATGAGTTCCGTGCCGTCAATGCGACAGCGATTTAACGTACCCATGCAGGCCAGCATGGCAGAGTTCGTATTGATGAATCGGGAGATGAGTACCGAAGTCATCGCTGATGGCTGTCACCTGGCTCCGGAACTTCTGGAATTCGCCTACCGCATGAAGGGCGCGAATCGACTTTGCCTCGTCACCGATTGCAACCGCGCGATGGATCTGCCGCCGGGAGAATACATCTTTGGGCACTCAACTGAAGGCTCTATATTCCACAGCGATGGCCGTGTGGGCTGGGCTCCGAATGGAAGTCTGGCCAGTTCCATTGTTGGTATGGACCACATGGTCCGACACATGAAAGCCAGCACGTCCGCAAGCCTTCCCGATGTCATTCGAATGGCTAGCCTGACTCCAGCGGAACGAACTGGAATTGCTCGCCAGACTGGAAGCCTTGAAGCAGGAAAACGAGCCGACCTGCTGATTCTCGACTCAAAGCTGGCGGTGCGGAAAGTCATTATTCGAGGTCAACTAACTCTCTGAGATCTTCAGAACTGATAGTCCCACAGCGAAAGCTCGCGACTGAATAGGGCTTCGATTCTCCTGCGGCAGTGAGCATCGATCAGTTCGGAATAGTGACGACGGTCCGTTCGATGCGCGGCCTTGGCCATGGGCAAGTGCAATGATTCTGGAAGTCCGATGGCCTGACAGATCTCTTCCAGATCTTCGCCCAGACTCTCGTAACGACCAACTCTGTTTACACAGACGTTTGCCGTCGAGTCAGTGTAGACATCAATGCCACGACGAGTTAACAAGTGGATCTCAGGGCCCTCAAGAAACTCTGCCAGTGTTGGCCGCGGCTCCGACTTGTGGCACCAGAAATACAGCGAGATGACTCGATCAAAGGGATTGCGTTCAAAGCAAAACTTGTAGTAATCGTTCCACGTTCTTTCACCAATCAGGCCTCGCACTTCATGCGACGGCATATGGTTATAGAACTTCTTCCTTCGACCCAGGCAAATTGCGAGTGCCAGTCCAACAGGACTATGCTGTCTCAGGGGAACTCGATAATTCTGCGGCCCGCGATAACCGAGACCTCGGCGAATCGCTTCATCAGGCGCGGAGATTGGCGTGATGATGTCCTGATCACTCAGAAACTGAGACAGAGCAATCTCGATGCTGGTGCCAGCCGTCTTGGCGGTCTTCAGAAAAATGAATCGATACTTGTGCGAGACAATCATGGATGCATTCGAGACCAGGTGATTCGTCAAGCCGCAGCAGTAATCGACTGTTGAAAATCTGCATATTCGCGGGTCCACGAATCATCCGTTTCGTAACCCATCTCGATCAGCACATCAGGAAGTTCAGGCAACTCCTGAAGCAGCGAGCGAATTCTGTCACGATGACAGGCCTCCCGCCACCGAAGCACATTACGTTCATCCAGCTCGCGGAGGCCATTGAGAGCTCGACCGTCGAATCCGACGGGGACATTCTGATGAAAGTCACGGAATGGACGATTCATTTCACAGCCGGTGAGTTGTGCAAACCGTGATTCCACAAAATCGGGTCCGCAAACAACATCTTCGTAACGAATCGACAGCACATCATCTGCGTTCGCGGCCCACTTCCAATGACGATAAATGTGTCGCCATTGATTGGTCGTCACAAAGTATTCACTCGGCTTCGAGAAATGCACCGAGGTCAGAATTGCGCGAGGGTCGCGGTGCATCACAACGAACTGAACTTCCGCCGGATGTGACGAATAGAAATCGCGAAGTTCCTGAACCAGGAAGATGTCTTTGGGCCGCTTCGTCATGACGCTGGCGTGTGTGCGTCGGCCGTACTTTGCGAATTCAAGAGCCCTTCGTTCACGACCAAATGTTTTGATCCCGGCAACGCAGGATTCAATCATCAATTGAAACAGCGTTGTCCCGCTGCGCGGAAATCCACAGATCACAATATGCTGACGTAGCGGCACGGCGGGCACCTTGCCAGCATCCTGCAGCTTGATCAGTGGTCGAATCAATGGCTGAATCAGTGTCTTGGGAAACTGAAACGTTGGTGTGTACCGGCTGATCGATTCCGGAGGAAGTTCGGGACGAACCATCGATCTTCCCTTCATCGTAGCGGAACCCGAACCTCAGAAATCAGACTTCCAAGGCCACGGAGATTTGCATTAGCGACCTCGCCGGATGAAGGCACTGACAGCAGGTCCGCGATTCGAAATCCTGACGTGACCGGACTGTTTGGTGAAAGACATCGCTCAACGACAATGCGTGAGCATCGATCCGCTTCTGAAAATGACTTTACAGAGGCCGATAAAGGACGCCCATGTGACCAGTCACTGCTGGCCGTCACCATTGATGAACGGATCAAACGCTTGATGTTAGAAGAGATTCGTCCCGGTGAGGTCGGTTCCAGTTCGAGCAATCCAACCTGGGCTCCTGCGGTCAGAGCTTCGTAGATCATGGACATGCTGTCACACGTCACCCAAACGGTCCCGGTACGCTCAAGCTGATCGGGAAGCCACGCAGCGGACGTATTTTCGGGAGTCATCAGCCGAACATCAGGGCACTTTGCCTGCATGTGCTTCAGGAAGCTCACCGGGGTACGTTCAGAGGCAGCAATCGTCCACTGAAGCCGAGTGCTCGCGACAAGGTTTTGAACTTGCTGAGCAATACTCTCATCGGACCAGCGAAAATGCTTTGAAAGACCGCCTATCAGGATAAGTCCATGGTCTGCAATCTGCTTATCTGACGGACGAATTCGATTGAGCGCACCTTCTGTGCGAACGACATTGCCGGACTGAAAACGAAGCGTATCGTGTTCAGGAATCAGGCAGAGATCAAACAAGGCGACCGGAAGACTGGGCTTCATGATGACAACCGTGCGGCCCCCGTATCTTCGGCTGCAGGCCAGCAACGGCAGATGCGTCGAGTGTCCCGCACCAATCAACAAATCTGGCGCGGGAAATGAGGCCACGTGGAGCAGGCGACTCGGAAGGAAACTTCGGAGACCTTTCATGTCATCGTGAACAACAACGTCGAAAACTTCGACGCTGCGGATCCGCTCGAGCGCTTCCGACAAGCCCCTGACCTGGTTCTCGTGCCCGGGTCGGCCGTCAAGAAATCTCCAGATCACAGTCGTGCGTTCGCGAGTCATGACGACGTCCTGCTTCAGGCGGCTCGACGGAGAGTAGTTTCCATCTGGAGCAATCGGGAATAGTCGGGAGTTGTTTTCAGAAGATCTTCGTGACGGCCAATCGCCGAGATTCGACCTCGATCCAGCACAACGACACGATCAATAAGATCAAGAAACGTCTGATTGATCACGTGTGTGATAATGAACGTTGTTCGGCCTCGACTGAATTCTCGAAGTGCCTTGTAGATCAGGTTTTCACTCTCGGCATCAATAGCAGATGTGGCTTCATCGAGAATGAGTATTGATGGATTGCGAAGGATGGCTCGCGCCAGAGAAATTCTCTGTTTCTGACCACCAGACAACCGCTGGCCTTTTGCGCCGACTCGTGTATTCATGCCTTCGGGCAGAGTCAAAATGAACTCTGCGGCGTGAGACATACGGATTGCCTCTTCGACCATCTGCGCATCTGCATCCGGGTTTCCGTAGAGGATATTGTTGTAGACCGTGTCATCAAACAGCATCGTATCCTGCGTGACAATCCCGATCTGGTTTCGCAGATCCATGGAGGTAACACAGGCGATATCGACACCATCGACCTTGACGGCGCCATCGGTGGGATCCATCAGTCGTGGAATTAAGCTTGTCAGCGTCGACTTGCCGGACCCGTTTCCTCCCACGATCGCGACGACTTCTCCAAAATTCACTTTCAGGCTGATGTCGTGCAACGACAGCGGATGAGAATTCGCGCTTCCCGTAGACTGGTACCGGAAAGACACATTTTCAAACTCAATGGACTCGCAATGACGTGGAAGTACAACTGGCGCCTCAGGTTCCGGGACCATAGTCTTCAAGTCGATGACTTCGAACACTCGATCAGCGGCCGACATTGATCGTCGCATGATCGGCAGAATCCCGGACAGCTTTCTCACAGGGTCCAGTACGCCAGCAAGCAATGCATATAAAGTCGCCAACTCGGCCATTTCCAGAGGTCGAGCCGCCAGTTTAATGCCAGCAATTTGATCCGTCCTGTTCAGAACCATGTAGGCTCCGGGAATAAGGATCGAAATGAATGCGATGATTCCCAGCAGTTCAGTAGCTGGACGAACCAGCGCAGTGACACGGACCAGTTTCTGAGATCGGTTGTAGTATTCCGTGTTGGCATCCACCAATTGCTGCTGGTGACGATCCTGACGGCCAAACGCCACAACAATTCTTACGGCATCCAGCGTCTCTGAAATGCAATGATAAATGCTGGACATCGTTTCGAGCGTCTGTCGCGAGGACTTTCGCAGGGCTTTGCCGGATCGGCTGAAAAGCAGTCCAATCAAAGGCAGCACAAGAATACCAACAGCCGTCAGTCTCCAGTTAATATAGAGGGCCACAATGATGCACAGGACGGCCTTCAGTGGTTCACGAACCAGATCAGCCCCAAAGAGACGCAGGCCCAGCCCCATTTCGCCCACGTCATTCGTCAGTCGCGACGTAAGGTTTGATGTACCAATTCCAGCCAGTGACTGACAATCCAGCTTCAGTGCGTTCCGAAAGACATCCGCACGAATATCGTTGGAAGCCGCGTTGACCAGGCTTCCCACCAGGATTTCCTGGAAGTAAATGAAGATGCCTTTTACAACCGTGGCAGAAACCACGAGCCCCAGAATCAAAAGGATCGTCTTGAACTTATCCTCAGGAACGTACGGCAGGATCACATCTTTTGTGACCTGACGAGTCAGCAGAACCTGAGAGGCATCATTGATTTTTCTCTGCACGCGGGCATGCTCAGCGACATCAGAGTCCTTCACAGCATCCAGATTCTGCTGATAACCCTCAATCTCAGCCTTCAGTTCGGAGATCTCCCGATCCACATTGGCATGCAGGCTGTCGCCTTCGAAAAGCACGCGGACAATTGGAAACGTGATGGAGAGATTCAGTGACCAGAACGCCGAAACCAGCAACGCACATACGACGGAAAGAACAATTTTCTTTCGGTAGGGCCACGCATAGGTTCCGAGACGAATGAGCTGCTGCATATGAAATACTTCTTATCGACGTTGACGGCTACCCTTGCCTGTACACACTTCAACCGGCATCTGCACTAAGCAGCACGTCTCACGGCCTTCACGTGCCACCCAAAGGTTGCCAATTCGCTGGACTTCCGCTGGTTCCTGGGACCGTCCATCGCGGCCAGCAAACGGATACTCATGCGAGCCGCCCAGAGGCACACAAAACTGAGTGGATCAAGCGGAATCCCACTGTATCTGCGACGAACCGATCCGATGCGGCCCATTTCCTGATCCATCAGATCAAAGTAGCCGCCGTTGGCTTCCATCGTGACGATCTCGAAGCCCTCCGACTCAATGTGCTTGTTGTAGAAATACTCTGAGAAGCCGGTTGCGTAATGATAAGGAGCAAAATGCGTCCAACTGCAAAACGGTGCCGTGATGATCAACGTGCCACCAGGCTTTACCATCCGAGTGAGTTTCTGAATTGCGCGGACGGGGTCAACCACATGCTCAAGGACCTCCGTACACATTACGCAGTCGAACAACTCGTCTTCAGGGATGTCGTACAGATCACACACGAAATCCAGTTGATGAAAGTCGAACTCTCCGGTGTGCAATCCGTGTTTGTTGCCCGCGCCGTCATATTGCGCGATATCCTGCGCCTTATAGACAAGGTGGCTGCAGTCCTTCTTATTCGGGCACTCTCCAGCCCCGACATCGAGAATTGTGCTGCCAGCAGGAATGGCAGCGAGGGTCTGCCTGAGCCATGAGTTTCTGGCATCCAGATTCTTAATGCGTCCGAACATAATGATTGCTTTCCGATGAATTCCGTTTCAGCAGAGCTTCTGAGCGATGAGTTGCAGTCGTCGAAGCCTGTTCCAATCGGCGACGACCGTCAATGTCAGGGACGCGGAGGTTTATCCTGCAGGATCTGGCGACTTCATGCGGCCTTTGATTTCTGCAGATACTTATTCCGAAGGAACAACATGTCACCATGGCGACGAGGTGTACTCATGGAGGTGAATCCGCGGCTCTCCAGAAAAGTCTTCACCTCTGGAAACAGAACTCCGCCTTCGTAGTATGGCCGAGTCGAAACTTCGACAATCACAGCGCTGGCGCGAGCCAATGTGGATTCAGCACCCTTCAGCACCAGCAACTCTGCGCCCTGCACGTCGACGATCAGCACATCACATTGGTTTGCGTATTTTGTCCCGGACAACAGTGTATCCAGCGTTCGCGATGTCACCGATTCGACGACCCCCGTCACGTTGACAGCCGGCCAGCGAGTTCTCAGTTCCGATGTTGGCGCAAAAATCGAATTCGACTTCCCATCGTTGCTGAACGACTGAAGCGCCAACTGGTCACCGTCTTTTTCCGTCAGCAGCGCACAACAGGCTTCATGCTCGGCAGTCCCTTTATGACTCTCAAGCACCGTCGAAAGTCGCCCGTAAACTTCTGGAGAACCTTCGATCCACAATACGTGCCGATAACCACATTCTTCGTACAGGTGCCGTTCCTGAGCCAGATGAGCACCCACGTGCACCAGGGTCTCAAGTTTCAGGTCGGTTGGTGCCAATTGACGAAGCAGCCGAATTGGATCCGTCTTGCGCCGGAGGTACTTGCGGATGTAATTGAACAACGGACTTCCTCCAATGAAGCTCTTTTTTCGCACATCCCATGCGAATCCTGATCAGCTTTGGAACGGTATTGGTTTTGCCTGAACCATGCAAGATGGGATTTGCCTCAGAACAGACCGGCCGCCAATCCGCATTGCGTTAACTGCTCACTGTCAAATAGACTCCCGCGCCCCTTAACGCGGGAAGACTTCTCTGATTCGCCTGAGGCAATTGTTTTGTCCTCTGCCCTGTCATCCTGCATCAGGTAATCCTGTATCAGGAGTTTTCTGAAGAGTGAGTGTTCTCATAAGTGTGGAGCACGCGTCCTGCTCCGTGCTATTCTGTCTGATTGTTGTCTGCCTGCCGGTGTCGAGATGAACCGTCCGATCTCAGTAGTATGCCTGAAATGGGGGACGCCTTATCCTCCAGAATATGTGAACGTCCTGCAACGGGCGGTCCGCGATCATCTTTCGTATCCACATCGGTTTATCTGCATAACGGACACGCCCGAAGGGCTCTCACCGGATGTTCAGGTAATCCCTCTTCCTGAGATTCCGATTGAGCGACCCAAATGGAATACAGGCTATTGGCCCAAACTGGCGGTCTTTAAAAAAGGGGTTTTCGCGGACAACGAAATCGTCCTGTATCTCGATGTCGATATCCTTGTGGATCAGTCACTGGACCCGTTTATCGATCTGATCGAACGCGAGAAGGGTCTCCGAATTATCCGCGAATGGAATCCGGATATCTGGCGACTTCTTCCTGTGAGTATGCGACCTGATCGCGGCGGAAACGGCTCTGTCATCGGCTTTATTGCCTCCGAACAGACGCACTTGTTCGGCGACTTTGCTTCTGACCCCTATGGCATTGACGGTAAATTCGGCATCGATCAGATCTACATTACTCGCCAGGCCGCCAAAAGCCGCTACTGGCCAGATGGCTGGTGTGCCAGCTTTCGAAGGTCCTGTGTGCCTCATTGGCCGCTGAATCTGCTGTGGCCAAGAATTCGCAAAGCGAACGGTGCCCATATCTTTGTTTTCCACGGAGTTCCGAATCCGACCGATATGGTCGCCGATGGAAACTACCGCTGGGGAACACGGTGGCGATACGGTTTCGGGCCGGTCAAGTGGGTCCAGGACTATTGGCGCGCCTACTCTCGTAAATCATGACGAATGAGACATTGCAGCGTTTTTCTGATTCCTCCTAGAATGCGAACCATCGCAGCCAATGGAGAATTTGCGGTTCGTTATCAAGACGTCAGGATGACCCAATGAAGAAGCGGCTTAAGTTGACCATTCGAACAGCGCGAGCGCTACTGCAGGCTTTTGCCTTTCGACTGACTGCTGCTCTTGGCAGGCGAGGACCTTCGCGAAGCTGTCAGATCCCGGAACTGCAAACCATACTTCAGTCGTGTCTGGGAAACATTAAGCGCGGCGTATTTGTCGAAGTGGGTGCCTACGACGGCGAAAAATTCTCCAATACATCCTGGCTGGCAGACAATGGCTGGCGAGGCATCTATGTTGAGCCATCCCCTGAGTTTGCGGGCCTCTGTCGTCGAAGACATTGCCTGAACAATGTCGAAGTTGTGAATTCGGCTGCCGGCGAATCTGAAGGGGAAGCCGTGCTGATGCAGATGGGATCGCTCAGTACCATGAGCGCTTCCACATTCGATGCTTATCAGCACATTCCCTGGGCCAAAAACCAGATGGATTCAAGGCTGGAGCAAAAGACGACTCGAGTCCAGACGCTCGACTCCATTCTGGGCGCGAATTCCTGTCCTAACGGTTTCGATGTCCTTGTCGTGGATGTGGAAGGATTTGAAGAAAGTGTATTTCGCAGCTTTGACCTGAAGCGATGGCGCCCCCGACTCATGATCGTCGAACTCTGTGATGTTCATGAAGAACTGAATGTCACGGCTGAACTTGCAGACTCCGCACGACGCGTGCGTTCTCGCATCCTTGCGGCCGGGTATCAGGAAGTCTATCGAGACCACATCAATACCATCTTTGCTGTTCCTGAGTGCGCAGGTCTGCAACCCATCAACGCATCTCGCAGGTCGGCAGCCTGACATGACTGCAGGACCTGAAGCTGTTTCTGGTTACCGCTTTCAGGTGAGCGATCTTCGAGTTGATGATCGCCGACCGGGTGTGAGTGCCTTCATGCGAATCAGGAACGGGGCGGACTGGCTGGAAGTCTCCATTCGCAGTCACATGCCATTCTTTGATGAGATTGTCGCAGTCTACAACCAGTGTACCGATGCGACACCAGAGATTCTGCTCAGACTGCAAACCGAGTTTGGACCCAGCAGGCTGCGTGTAATCCACTATCTGGATCAGGTTCATCCGCCAGGCAGTGAAGGGCATGCTCAAACGGACCCGTCATCACCCAACAGCCTGGTGAACTACTACAATTTCTCTCTGATCTCGACACGGTATAAGTACGCAACGAAACTGGACGACGACCATCTTGCAATTACCGAGACCACTCAACGTGTGACTGACGGGCTTCGAAACGGAACCGCCAGCCCGAACACGATGTTCTGCTTTTCGGGGTTGAATTTGTTTCCTGGCACCGACGGCAATCTCGGAATTCTGGACAGCGATCCGATCTCCGGTGGGGGCGACATAGGATTCTTTCCCGTAACGAGTCATACCTATTTTGTTCACGATCGGCGGTTTGAACGATTTCGTCGAGGCTCACTTCGCCGTGAATTTGCAGGTTATCTTTATTGGCACCTGAAGTATCTGAAGCGTGATATGGGGTTCGGCAACTACGAACTCGATAAAAACCCGCAAAGCCGCTACGCAAGACGGCATACTGCTTTGCAGAATGGCAATGGAAATGCCATCGATCTGAGACAGTTGTCCCGCGTACGCACTCCCGGTATCGCGACAAAACTGCTGGGGCTCTTTTCTGAAAAATCAGCGTTGGTTGCCAGTCGAAATGCGGCAATCGCGACGGCATTTCCAGATGGCAGTGTGCGAGAAGCGATTGAGCGCACGACTCAACGTGAATTCAATGCCCACGTCATCTGAACCCACATCATCTGATAAGGACGGATCTGATGAAGTCATACCTGATCAACCTCGACCGATCTACGGAGAGACTCGAGTTCTTTACCCGGCAGGCCGAGCTGTTGGGGATTCCTTTTGAACGAATCTCCGCAGTGGAGGGGCGTCGTCTGAGTTCTGAGGACCTTGCCTCTGCAGTGTCAGCAACCTTTGAATTCCAGCCTATCAATGCGGGAGAAATCGGTCTGTTTATGAGCCATAAACTGGCGTGGCAAAAGCTGCTGGCCAGCGGCGAGCCTCATGCTGCCGTCTTTGAAGACGACGCCGTGATGGCCCCAACGATGAAAAGTGTCATGAAAGCGATTGATCTTGAAGTCGCTGATTTTGATGTGATCAAACTGGAAACGACGTTAAGACAGGTTGTGTGCCGCAAAGAACACCAATCGCTGAGTTGCGGAAGTGTGCTTCAGCGACTGCTGAGCTGGCACGGTGGAACTGCAGGATATGTGATCTCCGCTCCCTGCGCCCGGCGACTCCTGTCACTGAAGGAAAAACTGGCTGACCCGATTGATCAGGTCATGTTCAACCCGATGTCCGTCGTCAGTTCGCAACTCAGAATCCTCCAGCTCAACCCGGCAGCGTGTATCCAGAAAGACATTCTCGATAAGTCAGACTCGGCCGTCTTTGGCACGACTATTGATCGCAACCTGACCAGTGGAAAACTGTTTCGGCATGGTCCACTGATCGATATTCGCCGCATGATCAAAAAGCAGATTGAACGACAGCTACGCAGGTGGCTGACATTGAATCAGCAAAACTGCCAGTCCGTCATTCCCTTTACAAGCGGCGAATCCCGGAAACGCGCAGCATGAGCCACTGCACCGGCTGGCAAGTATCCAGTTCCCTTCTCAGGGCCAGAGTGATTCAATGGGTGTAGCTGCAAGTACTCAGCCAACATGCCTGCTCAAAATTTCAGGCGGGCTTGGCAATCAGCTCTTTCAATATGCGGCAGGAAGATCTTTGGCGTCCAGAACAAATTCCCGACTTGTTCTGGATGTTTCATTTTTTGACAAAGGTCGCCATCGAACATTCGAGCTGGACCAGTTTTCGATTCAGGCGGATGTACAACACCGCTCGTCGAATATCACCTGGATGTCTCGCGGCCTTCAACTCATGAAATCAGTACTCAGTCGGGAGCGAATCTATCGTGAACCACATTTCCAGTTTGACCCGCATTTCGAGAACATTCAACCACCCGTCACACTGACGGGGTACTTTCAAACTTATCGCTATTTCGAAGGGATTGAGCAACAGATTCGAGAAGAGCTGAGAGTTCCGGATCCCTCAGACATGGAAACTTTGCAGCTCAGCCAAAGGCTGTCAGATCAGAATTATGCTGTCCTGCATATTCGTCGCGGTGACTACGTCAGCAGCACAAAAGCGAGCAGAATCTACGCCCAGTGTACTCTGGACTATTACCAGGCAGCCATGGAGCGACTTCCGACGAGCAATCCGGTGCTGGTTCTTTCCGACGATTTAGCATGGGCGAGGGAGAATTTGCCTGCCAGCAGACCGCTGGTCTTCCCGGAAGCCAAATTGGATCGACCGGGACTCGCAGATCTGTGGCTCATGGCTCGAGCAAAGCATCACATCATTGCCAATTCGTCCTTTAGTTGGTGGGGAGCATGGCTGGCCGCAAAAGGCGGATTGAAAATCGCGCCGAGGAGATGGTTCCATGACCCCACGATGAATGACACGGACCTGACACCTAAAGAGTGGATCAGGATATGAATCCGGTAGCTTAAACTTTTAAATCGCTTCGCGCGAGCAACAACACCTCTGAGTTATCAGAGCCGACCGCACATAGCCCCTGCTCCCATCAATACACTTTTATTTTGACGTTACTGTGGATGGCCAGAATGCAAAAAATGATTTTCGATATCGGAATGCACATCGGCCGTGACACCAACTTCTACCTGCAGAAGGGATTCAAAGTTGTTGCGGTTGAAGCGAGTCCCGTCCTTGCCAAACAATCCGAAGAACGCTTTCGCGACCACATCAGCTCGGGACAACTGACGATCGTCAATAAAGCACTCGTCGAGGATCAGACTGACAGCGTGGAGTTTTATGTCAATGACGAGAAGAATGACTGGGGAACTTTATTACCCGACTGGAATCGAAGCCTGAATCAGGCTTTCCAGAAGATCACTGTACCCACCGTACGCCTCGCCGAGCTCGTTGCCACTTTTGGCCTGCCTTACTTTATGAAGATTGACATCGAAGGCGCCGATGTCATGTGCATTCGATCGCTCAGAAATCTCGACCAGACACCGGAACATGTGAGTGTTGAGCTGATGACTCCCAATAACCTCGCGAAGCAGAAGGTGGAATGCCTGGAAATGCTGGTTTATCTCCGGGCGATGGGGTACACGAAATTTCAGGTCTCCGATCAATCGAGGCTCAAATCGGTCAAGTGCCCGAATCCTCCACTTGAGGGCACCTACGTAGACTATGCCTTCGACGGACATACTTCCGGACTGTTTGGAAAAGAACTTCAGACTCCGACTTATAGTGTTGATGAGGTGGCCGAAATGTACCTCGCCTATTTTTACGGTCGCCAACGACGATTCCCATTCTCCTTGCTTTCCTCGACGCCCTCCGGGAGCCCGTTTCATCGCAAGGGCTGGTTTGACCTTCATGCCCGAAAAGGCTGAAAAACGGCTATAGGATCGGTCCCCCGGAGGCTTGCAGATTTTGCTCGTCCTTAAACGCGGTCCGGTCACGAATTCCCGCCGAAACGAATCAGGGTGGCAATCGCATGTTGGGCTGAAGTTTATGCTGGGCATTTCCGAAAGCGAGATGATTCCTCAGGCGACCTCTGTTGGCCTTGATTCACCGAGATCAAGTTCATATTCACCATCTGCAGAGATTGCGCCCCGGGGTCGGTGCGCTTAGGGGGTTGCCATGGCTGCAGGAAACCGCGGTCGTGGGAAAAAAACTCAGGCGTTGACCGCTCACTGAACGTTTGCTGGCTTTGTAGAGGATCTGAAGTGGACCTTCCCAACCTTCCACCCTTATTTGTCTACGGCGCGATTCTCGTCGGGTTTGTGATCACAAACCTGTTGTTGGCACATCTGCTGGGGCCTCGTAAGCATACGCCCGTCAAGGACATGCCGTATGAATCGGGGATGGACCCAGTAGGCGATGCTCGCCAGCCGTTTGACGTGCGATTCTATCTGGTTGCGATCCTGTTTCTCGTCTTTGACGTGGAACTGCTGTTTTTGTATCCATGGGCCGTGAGTGCCTATAGTGAACTTGGAATCCCGCCCGAATTGCGGGATACGGTGTTTGCTGTCATGCTTGTGTTCATGACAACTCTTGCACTGGCTTGGGTTTATGCTTGGCGGAAGGGAGTATTTCGATGGCGGTAGGTCTCCCGGAAAACGTATTTCTCACAAAGTTGGATGCAGCCGCAAACTGGGCGCGATCCAACAGCATGTGGCCAATGCCATTCGCCACGGCTTGCTGTGGTATTGAGCTGATGGCGACGGCGGCATCACGGCACGACCTCGCTCGTTTCGGTGCAGAAGTGATGCGATTCAGCCCAAGACAATGCGACCTGCTCATTGTGGCTGGGCGCGTCGTCATGAAAATGCTGCCTGTTCTGCAACGAATTTGGCTGCAGATGCCGGAGCCAAAATGGTGTATTTCGATGGGTGCCTGTGCCTGCTCGGGCGGTGTCTTCGACACGTACGCCGTTGTTCAGGGGGTCGACCGATTCATTCCCGTTGACATGTACGTGCCCGGCTGTCCTCCGCGTCCGGAGCAGTTGATTGCGGCCGTGATGGAAATGCAGGCGAAGGTTCGCCGAACTGGAACGATCATGGGCAAGGAGTTCATGGCTCGCGACACCCCGATGGGGCCGGAGCCATTCGAGTCCGAAGAGCGATATCGTATTCAGGACGCCAATTTGGTTCAGTTAGGCGGTTTCTCCGCAGCCATGACTCAGGCTGGATTGAATCGAGGAGCGGGCAAAAATGGTTGAGTTGTCTGTTCTGCAGCAGAAATTCGGCACTGAACTCGTGGAGAGCAGTTTCCGCGACAATCGCCGGGTTGATGTTCCTGCTGCAAAGCTGTTCGATCTGCTCAGCAGTCTGAAGTCCGACCACGGCTTCGATATGTTGATCGATTTGACCGCTGTAGATTATCTGGAGTATGAAGGAGCGACTGATCGCTTCGGAGTACTCTACATGTTGCTGAACGTTACCTCCGGGGAGCGTCTGATCGTTCGCACGGCAGTCAATATGCCGGATCCAAAACTGCCGACGGTCTACTCTTTATGGCGTAGCTGTGACTGGTTGGAGCGAGAAGTCTTTGACATGTTTGGGATCGTCTTCGAAGGACATCCGGACCTACGTCGAATTCTGATGCCTGAAGAATTCACCTCGTTCCCGCTCAGAAAAGATTATCCGTTGAAGGGTCGCGGGGAACGTCATAACTTCCCGGTGATCACTCGCGCGGGAAGTTGATGAATTCCCTGAGCGGTTTTGCGCCAGCCTTCGGTGCCGCTCAGAGTTTTAGTGATCGAAACTGAAGGCTGGCACCGTACCGCACAGGTTGAGTTTCCTATCGTCTTTGTTGCCTGGCTTCTACTGATGCCCCTGACTCCTGTTGATAATCTGGAAGCGGAATCGGCCGAACGTGAATACGTCTGGACGCTGAACTTCGGTCCTCAACATCCGGCAACGCACACCACGCTGCGACTGGTGTTGACGCTGGATGGCGAACGAGTCCTCAATGCGGTTCCCTATATCGGATACCTGCACAGCGGCTTCGAAAAGCTGGGCGAACATCTGGACTTTAACCAGTATGTGACCATCGTCGACCGCATGAACTATTTGTCGCCGCTGGCTAACGAAATTGCCTGGCACCACGCGGTCGAGAAACTGCTGAACATTGAACTGACCCCGCGCTGCAAGTATCTGAGAACGATTCTTGCGGAACTCATGCGGATGCATGACCATCTGTTGAATTTGGGCACAACGGCCCTCGACCTTGGTGGTTTCACCGCGTTCCTTTATTTCTTCCAGCAGCGCGAACACATCTATGACATCGTCGAGATGGCTTCGGGCCAGCGATTTCATACCAGCTACACTCGCGTTGGCGGCGTCTTGTTCGACGTGAATACGGACTGGGTGAATCGAGTTCGCAAGTTCATCAAAGAGTTTCCAAAGGTCTACGACGACGTCGACCGCCTTTTGACCAAGAACCGCATCTTCGTGGATCGAACGAAGGGCATTGGTTACCTCAGCCCGGAAGACGCAATCAACCTCGGAGCGTGCGGCCCGGTTGCTCGCGCCAGTGGAATTCAGCGGGACTTGCGTCGCGACGAGCCTTATCTGGCTTATGAAGACCTTGATTTTGACGTCGTCTGTTCCAAGGGCGGCGACTGCTACTCGAGGTATCTCGTCCGTATGCGAGAGTTGCTTGAGAGCCTGAAAATCATCGAACAGGCCATTGAGAACATCCCATCCGGTCCGGTGAACATCGCGGTTGACAGCGACATGGTTCTGCCGGCTAAGCCGTCCGTGTATCGAAGCATCGAAGGGCTCATCCAGCACTTCGAGGTGATCATGCCCAACAAGGGCTACGAAGTTCCTCGGGAGCAGGTCTATGCGGCCACAGAATCGCCGAACGGGGAACTGGGATTCTTTATCGTTGGCAACGCAGAAACTCGTGCCTACCGCGCGAGAACTCGTCCGCCTTCCTATCTTCACTTTTCCATGTTCCCTCACCTGATCAAGAATCATCAGTTGAGCGACGTGGTGGCGGTGCTGGGCAGTATTAACATTATCGCGGCGGAACTGGATCGCTAAACAGGGGCTGTTGTGAAATGAGTGTTCTCAGTGAACAACTCCGTGAGCGGATTCGCCAGGAGTTTCCAAAGTATCCAAACAAGCGAGCTGTCGTTCTGCCGGCCCTGCACATGGTGCACGATGCCATGCGGGCGGTGTCAACGGGAGCAATCGAAGAGATTGCAGAACTGCTTGAACTGCATCCCTCTGAAGTTCACGACACCATGTCGTTTTACAACTTCTTCAAGGATGAAAAACACGCCCTCGGCAAACACCGCATCTGGGTCTGCCGCAGCATTTCGTGCATGCTTCGAGGCGGTGAAGAAGTTCTGGAGAAAGTCTGCAACAAGTTCCACGTTCATCCGGGGCAGACATCTGCCGATGGCAAGGTGACCCTGGAATTCGCAGAGTGTCTCGGAGCCTGCGAAGGGGCTCCGTGCATCCTGGTCGATGATGAATGTCATATGGATATGAATGCAGAATCCGTAGCTGCGTTGATTGAGAAATTGTAGTCGGCGGCAATTCAGATCAGAGGTCGGTTGTGGCGAAGTTCGAACCAGTACTTTTTGCTCGAATCAACAAGCCGGACAGTACGTCGCTGAAGACATACATGGCCGACGGTGGCTACGCGCGGATCAAAGAGATCCTGAGCATGGCTCCTGTCGACGTCATTAACGTCGTCAAGGATGCTGGCCTGCGTGGTCGTGGCGGCGCGGGGTTCCCGTGCGGTCTGAAATGGACCTTCCTGCCTAAGGATCATCCAGGTCCGATTTATCTGTGCATCAACGCGGATGAAAGTGAACCAGGAACCTTCAACAATCGGATCCTGATGGAGAAAGATCCGCATCAGCTGATCGAAGGAATCATGATCGCCTGCCATGCGATCAAATCCAACAACGCCTATCTTTACCTTCGCTATGAGTATGGCCGCAGCTATCGAACTCTGGATGCCGCGATCAAAGAATGTTACGCAGCCGGATTGCTGGGCAAGAACATCAAGGGCACAGGCTTCAATCTTGATATCGTGCTGCATCGTGGTGCGGGTGCTTACATCTGCGGCGAAGAAACAGGGCTGATCGAAAGCCTGGAAGGCAAGCGAGCATGGCCTCGTATTAAACCGCCGTTCCCGGCAATTGAAGGTCTGTTCCGCAAGCCCACGATTGTCAACAACGTGGAAACGTTGTGCTGCGTGACACATATTCTCTATCGCGGCAAAGAGTGGTTTCAGTCAATCGGCGTTCCGCCTGATCCAAACAACCCTCGCGACCCCGGCAGCTACGGACCTAAGCTCTATTGTGTCAGCGGTCATGTCAATAAGCCCTGCTGCGTGGAATTGCCACTTGGTGTTACGGCTCGCGAATTGATCGAAGAGCATGCTGGTGGTGTCTGGAAGGGTCGAAAAGCCAAGGCTGTCGTTCCGGGCGGGATCAGCATGGGTTTCCTCTCTGACAAAGAGTTCGATACGAAACTGGATTTTGCAGGTCCGGGTAAAGTTGGCTGCCTCGGGCTGGGTACGGCTGCGGTCGTTGTCATTGACGATCAGACCAGCATGGTGGATGTGTTGTTCAATTGCTGCCGGTTTATGTCTCATGAATCCTGTGGTCAGTGTACGCCATGCCGAGAAGGCACAGCGTGGATGACAAAGATTCTGACTCGTATTCGAGCTGGTCAGGGACGTCTTGAGGATCTGGATCTGCTGATGGAAGTGGCCGGATCAATGGGCATTATTCCCGGGACCACAATTTGTGGTTTGTCGGATGGTGCTGCATGGCCGGTAAAGAATGCGATCAGCAAGTTCCGTGGTGACTTCGAAGAATACATCAACAGCAAACGAGCCACGGTGACGTCGGCTCAGAAGCTAATGGAAGCGCATTAGTTCAACGAGTTTGGAAAACCGGCGTCAGGAACTGAAAGTCCGCCAGAATGTGGCGGACCAGTAGATTCTGGGTTCCTGATACCTTTTCCTGATACTTTGTGAGTGATTTGAGATTTCAAATTTGAGATCTGAAATTTGAAATTCAGAACCAGGGATCGTCATGGCAACGGTGACAGTAAACGGTAAAGAAGTTGAGATCGGCGCGAGTGAGCGGCTGAACTGTATTCAGGCAGCCTCAAAGGTCGGCGTTGAGATCCCGGCCTACTGCTGGCATCCGGCTCTCTCGGTCGTGGCCAGTTGTCGCATGTGTCTGGTTGAAGTGGGCGATAAGAAACCAGACGGCACTGTGGCCATGCAGCCCAAGCTGGTTCCGGGCTGTCAGACTCCTGCGAAGGACGGAACAGTCATTATCTCGGACAGCCAGAAGGTCAAAGACGCGCGAAAAGCGACGCTTGAATATCTGCTGCTGAACCATCCACTCGATTGCCCTACCTGCGATCAGGCGGGTGAATGTTACCTGCAGGACTATAGCTTCAATTACGGTCGAGGCTACAGTCGCCTCAATGAGCCAAAGAATATCAAGCCGGACAAGACTTATATCGGCGATCAGATCACACTGTTCACCGATCGTTGCATCATGTGTACTCGCTGTGTTCGGTTTACTCGTGAAGTAAGCGGCTCGGCTGAACTGCAGGTTGTCAGTCGAGGTTCACACGAAGAGATTGATATTTTCCCCGGGCATCCGGTAAATAATCCGCTGGCTGGAAATGTCGTTGACCTGTGCCCTGTAGGCGCACTTTGCAGCAAAGACTTCCTGTATCAGCAGCGTGTCTGGTGGCTGAAAAGTCAGTCGTCTGTCTGCCCCGGCTGCAGCACTGGTTGCAGCATAACGGTCGATCAAAATGAAGAGCGTGTCTACCGACTTCATCCGCGAACGAACGAAAAGGCTCAGGGACACTTCATGTGTGACGAGGGTCGCTTCGGCTGGAAGTACACGCATTCTGACCAGCGTCTGACCTCACCAGAGGCACGAGCGAACGGACACGTAACGTCGTCTGACTTTGACTCCGTCCTTGGTTCTGTTCGAACGGCCTTGAAAAAGGCGGCTCAGGGCAAGGGTAAAGTTGCAGCGGTGTTGTCTCCATGGATGACAGTTGAAGAAGCCTATCTGCTGGCTGGCTTCCTGAAGAGCTTGTCCGGTGAAGTCACTCTGGCGATGGGGCCGGTTCGCATCGAAGGCAAAGACGATCAGTTCCCGAAGGACGTCAAAGGCAACGTCGTTGAGCCTGTGAAGTTCACCATTCGCGCCGAGAAGGCTCCTAATCGTGCTGGCGTTGAAGCCGTGCTGAGTCACTTTGCTGGCGATGTCATGCCATTTGAAGAACTCCTTCGACTTTCATCAACCGGAAAATTCAGCGCGGTCTATCTGGTCGGCGGAGATCCGGAAGGCTGGATCAGTGAGATTCAGGCGGAAGCATTCAGCAAGATCGAAACTGTGATTGTGCAGGACATCCTGTCGTCTCCGGTTTTGAAGCACGCGACTCATGTGCTGCCCTCGGGAACCTTCGTCGAGCGGGAAGGTGTGTTCGTAAATCATAAGGGGCTTGCCCAAATGATTCGTCGGTCTGTGCGAGGACCTGACGGGACTCGTCCGGATGGACGACTTCTGTGGGAGCTTGCGGAACGATCGGGACTCATTCAGACGGATACACTGCGAAGCGAGATTGCTTCAGCGATTCCGGCGTTGGCTGTGATTGGTAATGCGGAACTGAAGGTTAATGGCGTTCTTTTGGACGAGGCCGTCTTCGCTGTATGAAAACAAAGGTGAGCGGAAGGTTTGAACGAGAACTTTCCGATTGATCGCCAAAGGCTCGGCGGACCTTTATCTGGCCCTGCCAGTTGCCGAATGAGGACATAAATTTTATGCCAGAGATTCTGATTACTCTTTTGACCATCGGTGTTGTCGTCGCGGCGATTCCGGGGGTTTGTAACTATTTGATTTTGCTCGAACGCAAATTGTCGGCCTGGATGCAGGACCGCATTGGTCCCAACCGCGTGGGTCCCATGGGGCTTTTCCAGCCTCTGGCTGACGGCATCAAACTGCTTTTGAAAGAAGAAGTCGTTCCGCCGCATGTCGACAAAGTGCTCTATCTATTGGCCCCTGCCCTGTCCGTGTTTACCGCGATGATGGCGTTTGCCGTAGTGCCATTCGGCCCTGTCGACGATTCGGTTCCCAGCTTCCTGCGTTTCATCATTGCTCCGAATATCAACATCGGTCTGATTTTCATCTTCGCCATCACCAGCCTGGGTGTCTACGGAATTGTTTTGGGCGGCTGGGCATCGAACAACAAGTACAGTGCTCTGGGTGCGATGCGAGCCAGTGCTCAGGTCGTGAGCTACGAGATTCCGCTGGGGATGTCAGTGCTTGGGCTGGCACTGATGTCAGGAACGCTCAACCTTGAAGAACTGATGCATCAACAGACTCAGGGCGGGATCATGAGTTGGAACATCTGGTTCCAGCCTTTGGCCGCAATCATGTTCTTCACAGCGTCACTTGCAGAAGCCAACCGATTGCCATTCGACCTTGCAGAATGCGAACAGGAACTGATCGGTGGCTGGCACACGGAATACAGCGCGTTGAAATGGGCGTTGTTCTTCCTTGGCGAATACACGCACATGATCACGATCAGTTTCCTGACCTCAATCCTCTTCCTCGGAGGCTGGAACATGCCATTCATCGCGGAAGCGACCAGCAATTATCCGGGAGTATGGCTGGTGAAGCTACTCGTCTTGTTCGGCAAGGCGTTTTCATTCATCTGCCTGATGATCATGCTTCGCTGGACAATTCCTCGATTCCGGTTCGACCAATTGATGGAACTGGCGTGGAAGGTCATGATCCCACTGTCGCTTGCGAATTTGGTCATGGTCATGTTCTGCATGCAATTTGGGTTCAATCGTTGGTGGTTGTTCGTCGGTTCACTCGGACTGTTCGCAGCCTGGGGCGTCATCAGTGCGAATCTTCGAGAGGCGGAACTGGCTGCACGACCTGGTTATGTGAAGCCAAAGAAAAAGGCTCCTGCGGTAGCTCATGGTCACGGCCACGCTGCGGGACATCATTGATTTCAGATTTGAAATTTCGAATTTGAGATTACCAGAACACTGAAAACTGAATACTGAAAACCTACTCTTATGACTGAAACAAAAGCCAAACCGAAGAAGACGGTGGCGTGGGTGGAGGAGCCTCAATTGGGCTTCTGGGAATCCACGTTTGTTCCGGCCATCATGAAGGGTCTGAAAACGACCCTGAAGCATGTGACCGATCGAGCCCCGGTGACGCAGCAGTACCCGGAACAGAAGCCCGATCTGCCTCTGCACTACAGAGGCGTCCACCGGCTGAACCGAGATGAAAAAGATCGCGTGAAGTGTGTGGCCTGCATGATGTGTGCAACCGCCTGCCCCGCGAACTGCATTTCGATTGAAGCCCAGGCAGCGCCGCCCGAATGGCCAGACCGCGATAAGTTTCCGAAGTCGTTTGTGCTGGATGAACTGCGATGCATCTACTGCGGAATGTGCGAGGAAGCATGCCCGGTTGATGCCATTGAATTGACTCACATCTATGACCTGACGGGTGAAACTCGTGAAGCGTTGATGTTCGATCGTGAAAAACTGCTCAGCGTTTACGATAAAACAAAAGACAACCCAAGAGATCCGGTCCGAACTCGGCGCGGCATTCTGGGACCTGCTGCGGAGTTTGCATCTCTGCCGACACTTGGTCCGGCCACTGTCGTCCCTGACTCAGATCGATCTGCCAAGAATCCAACTGCGGGTGTGATCAAGGGCAGCCTGGGAGCAAACTCATGATGGACTGGTTACAAGCACACCCAATGACAGTCGTCGGCCTCGTGCTCTGGGCTGTCGGGGTTCTCTGGCTGATGCCCGGAAAGCAAGCCGGTTCGACGCGGCCAAAGATTCCGGGGCTTTTGTTCACAGCTGCAGGACTTTTTGCATTCTGCCTGTCCTGCGGAAAGCCTCAGACCCAATTGGCTGACGAAGTCATGTTTTGGGTCTTTGCAGTCAGTGCCCTGCTCTGCGGAGTGCTGATGATTACTGCGAAGAACCCCGTCTATGCAGCCCTATGGTTTGCTCTGGCAACCCTCGCAACCTGCGGTCTGTTTCTTCTCCAGAGTGCGCCGTTTCTGGCTGCAGCCACCATCATCGTTTACGCAGGTGCGGTGATCGTCACGTTCCTGTTTGTCATCATGCTGGCTCAGCAAAGTGGTGCTGCCGGTTACGACCAGAAATCCGGTCAATCAGTAATGGCAACCATCTCAGCCTTTGTATTGCTGGGTGCTGTTGCCATGACTCTTCAGCAGGAGAAACTGGAGATCGGCGTTCCTGTTGTCGTAGCAAAGGCAAAAGGCGCTGGCACTAGTGCGGCGGCCAACTCCGAAAACATGATCTCAATGGTCCCGGCTCCGGCTGACTCCTTATCGCCGTCGTCAGAAGCGAAAGCTCCTGCGAAACCCGGGAATCTTCTGAGTGCAGCAGACCCTGACCATGCTGTGGGTGACTTGAAGGGTCTTGGACGTTCTTTGTTCAGCGATTATTTGTTTGCCGTGGAACTCGCGGGCACACTTTTGCTGGTTGCCAGCATCGGTGCAATCGCTCTCGCACCGCGTAGAGAACAGGGTGCATTATGACACCAGAAGATTTGAGATTTCTATTGGTCGGGGCGGGGTTGTTCATCCTCGGCGCGATCGGTTTTCTGACTCGCCGCAACCTCATTCTGATGGTCTTGTCGGCAGAGTTAATGATGCACGGTGTGTCGATGACGCTCGTGACGTTCGGCAGAATTCATCAGACTCAGGAAGGTCAGATCTTCACGATCTTCACTCTGACAGTTGCCGCCTGCGAAGCGGGGCTTGCATTGGCTTTGGTGTTGTCGCTGTATCGCAAGTCGCACTCGCTGGATATTAATCTTTGGTCTGAGCTTCGAGAGCCGGATATGCCAGCACCAGTTCAGGATGCACCAGCCCGGATTGATGATGGAAGCGGATCTTATGGTGATACGCCGAAACTGACTCCAGCCGGGATTGCACCCAAAGACCCACCCCGAACAAAGTCTTCGGCCGGTGCGTCCTCAGCGCGAACCTGAAAGAGTTATGGCCCTGACCTCTGCGGTGTCTGATTTTGAAATTTGTCTGACCGTTGTGTTTTGAGTTGTCTCCTATGTCTGAAGAAATCCAACAGCTGGTTTTGTGGCTGATTCCCGTTGCTCCGCTGGCATCGGCAGTCATTACCGCATTGCTGGGCCCAAAGCTGCTGCGCTATAAGAGTCACCTGCCCTGCTGGTCGGCTCTGGCGGTTTCTTTTGTATGTTCTCTGATTCTGCTGTTGAAGATACTGCCTTCAATGGGATCAGCAGCCGTTGACCCAGGTGAAATCGGCACTTTCGCCGGACCTCAGATCCTCGTATCAGGATACGAATGGCTCAACGTTGGCGACCTGCATGCGAACATTGAGCTCAGAGCCGATTCGATCACGGCCATTATGCTCAGCATGGTCACTGGCGTCAGCTTGCTGGTGGCGATGTTTGGTTCAGGATACATGAGCCATGACCTTGGCTACCCGCGATTTTTTGCGGCCGTGTCGATGTTCGTGTTCTCGATGTGCATGCTGGTTCTTTCCGGCAGTTTCGCCTTACTGTTCGTGTTCTGGGAAGCGGTGGGACTTTGCAGCTACCTGCTGATCGGATTTTGGTTTCAGAAGCCATCAGCGGCCGCGGCAGCCAAGAAAGCATTCGTCGTCAATCGAATTGGTGACTTCGGCCTGATCATGGGCATTTTCCTGATCTGGACGAATTTTGGATCTCTGGATTTCGTGACGGTTCTGAGTGACTCAGCCCGCATCGCGGCCGTCGAAGTCAAGAATCCCGGAGTCATCCAGTTGATTTGTTTCTGCCTGTTTCTGGGAGCCATGGGCAAATCAGCTCAGTTCCCGCTTCAGGTGTGGTTGCCCGATGCGATGGAAGGGCCAACCCCTGTCAGCGCCCTGATTCATGCTGCAACAATGGTGACCGCCGGAGTTTATCTGGTCGCTCGCTGTACGCCTCTGTTTGTCATGGCCCCCAACGCTCAGCTCGCTGTTTCCGCAATCGGTGCTGCCACAGCAGCAATCGCCGCTCTGACCGCACTCACACAAATGGACCTGAAACGTGTCCTCGCCTACTCCACAGTAAGTCAGCTCGGCTTTATGTTTATGGCATTGGGTTGCGGTGCGGCGAGTGCGGAACTGGTCACGCCTGCGGTAACCGCCGGTATGTTCCACTTGTTTACTCACGCCTTCTTCAAGGCCCTGCTGTTCCTTGCCGCAGGGAGCGTAATGCACGCCATGGGCGACGTGATTGATATGCGTCGATTCAGCGGTCTGAAGCATGCCTTGCCGATCACTCACTGGACTTTCCTGGTTGGAGCTGCAGCACTCGCTGGTGTTCCTCTGCTCGCCGGTTTCTGGAGTAAGGACGATATTCTGGCGGTCCTTGCAGAAGCTTCACGCAGCAAAGAGCATGGGTTGTTCTTCGGTGTGATCTGGGCTGTGGCGACAGGAACTGCGTTCCTCACAGCGTTTTACACATTCCGAGCCTACTTCATGACGTTCTGTGGACCTGAGAAATTCCCCGAGGAAGCAGGCCATCATCCTCACGAAGCCACGCCAATCATGGCTTGGCCATTGCGAATTCTTGCGGTCTGTGCAGCGTTGATCGGTTTGGCTGTCGGGCCGACTCACCTGTTCGCAAATTATCTGCAGAAGACGATGGGGCTGACTCCGGTTCCGCCGGAATCACAACACCTTCACTGGGGTGTCATGGCGCTCAGCAGCGTTGTGGCGATCGCGGGTATTGGTTTGGCGTGGATGTTCTACGTTGCTTCTCCGAAGGTTCCGGGAGCCATCGCGAGTGCAATGAAGCCGCTGTATCTGATTTCTCAGGGCAAGTTCTTCCTCGACGAGATTCTGAAGGCCCTGGTCGTGCTGCCGCTGGTGGGCATCGCAAAACTGGCGACTGTCTTTGATCGAGGAGTGATCGATTGCATCGTTGATTCTATCGGCGCCATTCCCAAGGCACTGAGTTCGATACCACGACAGTTCCATACCGGAGTTGTCTCGTCCTATGCGGGATTCATGTGGGCAGGGGTTGTGGCAGCGGTTGTTCTGGTTCTGACTATGTTTTGATCCGATGTCGCTTCTGAGTTGCTCCGTCCCGCGTTGTTGACCCTTTTCAGTTTGATTGCAGAGTTCACATGATTGCTCTTCTCTTTATCACCCTTGCAATCCCGGCTGTAACATCGTTACTGCTGATGCTGTTCCGCAACTCACTGAACCAGTCCAGTTCTCGCTGGATCGCCTGCTGTGGCAGCGCTGTGGCGTTGTTGTTTTCCGTACTGCTGTTGTCGCAATACAAAGTGGTTACAGTGGACCCACTGGGAACGGGGAACATCCCCGCACTGTCTTCGGCCGATGCCTCCTCGGCTGTTCATCCCAAGGCTGAGTTTCGTCGTCCCTGGCTTGCCACAACAGATCGCCTTCAACTGGAAATGTATTTCGGACTGGATGGCATTAGTGTCACGATGATCGCCCTGACGACATTGTTGACCACTTGCAGCGTTTTGATTTCTTGGGAAGCCATCAAGGATCGCGCTTCAGAGTTTTATGCGGCTGTCCTGATCCTTGAGACAGGTCTGATCGGGGTCTTCTGCTCGTTTGACCTCGTTCTGTTCTATATCTTTTTCGAAATGACTCTCATCCCGCTGTTCTTCATGATTGCAATCTGGGGTGGGGCTGATCGTCGCTGGGCCGCGATTAAATTCTTTCTGTACACATTGGCAGGGAGTCTGGTCACGCTGTCCGGCTTGATCTACGTCGTTCTTTACGCAGCGAAGCAGGGATTGGTAAATCCAACCTCGATACCAGCTCTTTCAGCGTGGCTCGTTGCAAATCCGCTCCCGGCCTCTCTGCAAGTGACTCTTTTCCTGGCAGTATCGGCGGGATTCCTGATCAAAGTTCCGGTGTTTCCGTTCCACACGTGGCTGCCTCTGGCGCACGTGGAAGCTCCAACGGCAGGCAGTGTCATGCTGGCCGGTGTACTGCTGAAGCTTGGTAGCTATGGCTTCCTGCGAATCTGTCTGCCGCTGTTTCCGGAAGCTTCACTGACGATTGGTTTGCCCGTGATTGGTCTGCTTTCAGTCATCGGGATTATTTATGGATCACTGTGTGCTCTCGCTCAGAAAGACATCAAGAAGCTGGTCGCTTACAGCTCCGTCGCGCATCTCGGATTCTGCATGCTGGGGCTCTTCGCCCTGAACACAGAAGGAATCACAGGAAGTATCCTGCAGATGATTAATCACGGCCTCTCGACAGGGGCCCTGTTCCTCATCGTGGGGATGGTTTACGAACGATATCACACGCGCATGATGGACGATCTTGGTGGGCTCGCAACACGGCTTCCAATGATTGCGATCAGCATGGTCTTCATCTCAATGTCCAGCATCGGACTGCCAGGACTCAATGGGTTCGTTGGTGAATTCCTGTCTCTGGCTGGAATGTTCAAAGAAAACCGACTCTACGCCGCGTTGGGAACGACCGGTGTTGTCCTGGGAGCATGGTACCTCCTGACTGCGGTTCAGAGAGTCTTCTTCGGAACCCTGCATGAACCGCATCACGGTGACCATGACGATGAAGTCAGTGACATGAATGCTCGCGAGTTTATGGCGATCGCTCCTTTGGCAGTGCTATGCCTCTGGATCGGCCTGAAGCCCGCCAGCCTGATCGAGATTATTGAACCAGATGTTAAGGCTGTGGTTAATGTGCTCCAGGGAGTTCGAAGTGTCGCCCCTGCTGCAACAACAGCCGAAGTCGAAAACATGGCTTCAGATGCGATTGTTTTTGCGTCTGCCAGGATTGAAGAATAGTTGTTCTGATTCTGTTTTGTTGTGCTGACTGAATAAAAGTCGTTGTCACTCGACGAGCAAGTTTTTTCCCTGAGTCCCAAGGACTGCTTCCGTGCCCGCGTATGATGCAATTAATCAGGCTGCTGGTCTGATCATTCCGGAAATCATTCTGCTCGCGACTGTCTGCATAATGTTCCTGGCATCTCCGTTTTTGGTCAGCGAAACCGGAAAGGCGGCCCCCGGGCTGCGTCATCGCTGGGGCACTCTTTCTCTTCTCGCTCTGGCAGCAGCGGGGTTTGCGTGGCTTAAAGCTCCGATTTCAGATACCGGCCTGGGACCATTTCAGGCCGATCAGTTCGTTTGGTTTGTACGTGGACTTTCCATCGTCTTCGGTATGTTGCTGACAATGATTCTTTGGGATCAGGTCGAAGACGGGATTGCGGCCGAGGCGAATGCCTGCCTGCTGGCTATTCTTTGCGGTGTTAACTTCGTGGCGCTCTCCAATGATCTGGTGGGCGTCTTCCTGGGACTGGAACTCGTCAGTATTCCGACCTACATCCTGCTGAATCTCGGTCGTCATGACTGGATGCGACAGGAAGCGACGATCAAGTACTTTCTGTTGAGCATCTTCTCTTCAGCCATCGTACTTTTCGGACTCAGCTGGGTTTTTGGTCTTGCCGGAACAACAAACCTGACGGTGATTGCCGCAAGGGCCGCAGAGGGTAAAGTTGCCATCGACCATGGGATGTTTCGAGTCGCGTTGGCCATGATTATTGCCGGTCTAAGTTTTCGACTCACGGCTGTACCTTTTCACTTTTATGCTCCGGACGTCTTCCAGGGCGTATCTCCTTCTTCAGCCGCCATGCTTTCATTTATCCCCAAGGTTGTAGGCTTCGCAGCTTTGTTGAGACTACTGCCTGTCTGCGTGGGGCTTACAGGATTTGTGAATTGGATGCCGGAAGGAGCCGTACGAGGTATTCTGACCGTCATTGCGGTTTTGACGATGGTCATCGGTAACCTGCTGGCTCTGCGACAGTCAAGCCTGCTTCGTCTGCTGGCGTATTCCAGTATTGCCCATGCAGGATACATGCTGGTTGGACTTGCAGTCGGAAATGCGTCACAGGGGACAAGTGGCGTCGCATCGCTCCTGTTCTACCTTTCCGTTTACGGAATCATGACGATCGGGCTGTTTGCTTTGATCACGGCTGCGGGGAATGCAGGTCGACCAATTCGAGCGATCGCTGATCTTTCTGGCCTTAGCCGCACGAAACCCGCCATTGCTCTGATGATGACCGTTTGCGTCGTTGGCCTCAGTGGCCTGCCTCCGACCGGAGGATTCCTCGCGAAGCTCAACCTGTTTCTTGCCGCATGGTCAGAAGGCTCACAGGATGGGCGTATCCTCGCCGTCACACTGGCGATCAACGCCGTTATCGCAGCGACGTACTATCTGCGACTGATTTCTGTGATGTACTTCGAGCAGTCCACAACCGTGTCAGAACCGTCTGATCAGAATGCCGCATGGGTTGCAGGTTGCCTGTGTGCCGTGGCGACGCTGGTTCTGTTCGTTGCACCTCAATGGCTGTGGAATGCAGCAGCACTAGCGTTGAACTGAGGAACAACGGTCCTATCTTCGATCTCGGCAGGCGCTTCGCGCCCAACTTCCGAATGATTGTACTTCGTACTCTTGTTGGTCCACTTCTTGGTCCACATCGAGAACGCCCGGTGATGCCGACAGACATTAAGGTTCAGGCAAACTCAGCCTTCACATTCGAATCGGCTGGGGTGCGGTGATTCTCTGGCAGAGGCAACCTGAATCTGGCCGCCATGTCGGGCATAGATCCAGCGTACAGGCAACTGAATGTCAGTTCGACCACTGGATCTGAAAACATAATCGTATTGGAAAAGAGTCCTGCTCGAATCATTGGTTGAGATCGCCCAATGACAGCAATATTGAGAGAACGCCCGAACCAGCGGTGATAAGTCAGCATCCATCCGCCATCTGTCGGACGCAATTCGCATTTTGTACGAGCCTTGATCGCCCCAACCGCACGGACCGGAAAGACGATCAGTGAGGAGGCCTCTGCCGGTCGCGGAGAACCGCAGGAGGCTCGCAGGAAGTCGAACAGCATCGTGCGAAAGAAGATTTCTCTGCGATGAACCCAGCCAAAGACGAGCAAAGCGACCAGGAAGATTCCGACATTTAAAGTTAGAGCCAGCACCGGACTCCATGCATACAGAGCCATCAGCATTGCACAGACAAACTTGTTGCAAAGCTCAAAGACGGCATCCAGCATAGGGATTGGAGTCAGCCAGATCAGGACTTCACAGAAGAAGCGGACGGCACTGATAACAAAAATATTGACCGCAGCGGCCAGCATCAGTACCAGGTCGGCAGAAAAGCTGAAGAACCCAAGCTGGACCAGAGCAACAGATTCGTCCTGAAGAGCGGACTCCGAAGAGATCATATATCGGAGCACCAACATGGTGATAACTCCGGACCATGACTCCAATTGATCGGCGGCCTGGGCAAAAGGCTTGCTGACTTTGGTGAGTCGTGGAATCGAGGTCAGGAAGGTCAGGGTCAGGAAAACTCCAAAGACTCTGGTATCGTGCAGAGGTGAATCGAGGCCGATCAAAGGATTTCCGCTGGCCACCCAGTCACCTCCAAACAGCGAAAGTCCGCTCAGGCAGGCGACTCCAAAGAACGGAGATAACGCCACGGGAGCCATCGGGCCCAGCCATTCTGCGATGGACAGCGATTGTCCGAATTGCTGAGCAGCGACGATCTCTGCTTCGGAAATCGCCGAAACGGCTTCGCGCTGTTGGGGGACAGGTGCGGCACCAGAGGCCGACACGGTCATGACCATAACCAGCCAGAGAGCACCCAACTCGCGATACTGCGGAGAGAATATCTTCATGTGATCTGTCCTTGTTGGAGTCTTCGCAGAGTTTTTTCAGATGCCGAGGCCCATTACTATTAGAAGTCATTCCGCCAAAGGAATCGAGAATCGTCTGATTCGTCAGTCGATCGATCTTCCTGGCAGGTTAAAGCAACAATTCTCTGTGATCGTCCCCACAATTGGAGTTTATCTCACATGTTGTCTGCAGGATTCCTACGTTTTGGTCTTCAGGTCGCCGCTCTCGTGGCGGCCGCTTCTGGCACATTATCGGCTCAGGAATGGAAGAGTGGCATCGAGTGGCAGGAACCACCTTTGGTAACTCCCGGCACGACCGACGACGCACCACCATCTGACGCCATCGTGCTGTTTGACGGCACCAATTTGGATGCCTGGCATAACGGTGAAAAATGGAAGATTCAGGACGGCGTCGCCATTCCTCACGAAACAGCCATTACCTCCAGGCAGAGCTTCGGGGATATGCAGCTTCACCTCGAATGGTCTGCCCCCACAGAGATCCGCGGCGAGGGTCAGGGGCGAGGCAACAGCGGTTGTTATTTGATGGGACTTTACGAAGTTCAGGTGCTCGATTCCTTTGAGAACCCGACCTACTTCGATGGCCAGGCCGGTTCAATCTACAAGCAAACGCCGCCACTGGCCAACGCGATGCGAAAGCCGGGCGAATGGAACTACTACGACATCATCTTCAACGCTCCACGATTTCGCAGCAACGGAGATGTCGTGAAGCCCGGTTATGTGACTCTGATTCAAAACGGCGTTCTTATGCTCAATCATTTTGAACTGGAAGGCCCGACCAGTTTCGTCGACGCACCCCACTACAAGCCACACGCAGAAACAGGTCCGATTTCTCTGCAGTTCCACGGCGACGCCGTTAAGTTCCGCAATATCTGGGTGAGAGAAATCAAACCACCGACCGGTCGTCGCGTCAGCGCTCCATTCAATCTGGAGCAGAAGAAAAAGAACGAAGAGCCAAAGCCGGAAGAGGCGGCTGCCAAAGAAAAAGCCGCCGAGCAAGAATCAGAAGAAGCGGCAAAAGAGAAGAAGTAGTCTCCATCTTTCAGTACGGTCGGCCTGGTTTATGAAACGGCATGGTGGTTTGCAGCCACCACATGCCGGGATCAGCCACCGCAACCTGCAGAAGTACCAGCACGAACCCGGAATCGAGTTCCCATTCGCGGTCCACCGCAACAGCAGGAGACCGGAAGTAGTCCACAAATTCTCGCGGTGTAACTGCAAGCTTCTGCAGTAGCTGAAGCAGGTCATGACGGATGCACTGACAATATAGTTCCTGCATTTCTTTGATCGAGAGGCCCTGAAATTCGCTGTCTGTGTCGCCATATGCGCGAGAAACTTCAACCCTGAGGATCCACCACACGCCTCCCACTGCTGAGCAAATCAAAAACGCATCTGAGAAATGGTTAAGCAGCCCATTACTCAAGCCCTGATAGGAATGGACCATCGCACCGATCAACATCAGGAATGCCTGAACAAGGAACAGCCCCATCGTCCCAAGAAACGCACCGAAGGCCATCAGTATTAAACATCGTGCTCCCTTTTTTAAGTACACCTCTCGGCGCATACGTCGGAATTTCGGATGTGACGCAAGTTTCCTTCTACTGGCGGCAACGAAGGACTTCCACTGTGCCGACGCAACAAAGTTGACGACGCCGACAAGCCCTTCTGTGCCACAATGAGGATCTGCAGCAACTCGTGACGCCAGCAATTCCCAGAACTCCAGCTGCATACGCAGGAATCGCCGGTGTGAATACTGCAGGTTCTCAGTGAACAAAGATTGGTCTGCCTGCATGAGGTTGACAGCGCACTGAAAATAGCGACATCCTTCTTTCCATGGACGCTTGTAGAACTCCAGAATTATGGAATGCAGTGGCCGCAAAACAGCTTGCGCATCGTCGTGGTCGTTCTGTCGGCAAAAACGCTGATAGTCAAGAAGACGCAGCAGGAATTCGTACTCGCCGCCGTCGTCCAGAAGATCTGCATTCTGTTCCAGAAAGTTGATCTGCTCTTCAATCCACGCTTCCGGCAAATTCCAGGTGGCGTATTGGAGGAAACAAACCGTGAACTGAATACGATGAATTGGTGGTCGCAGAACATCGTCATGATTGACGAACGGAGCAAACTCTCCATAACACTGCAGAAAGGTGTCCGGCGACGCCGCCAGCACAAACTCCAGGAGTGTGCCGTGCACCACCGCGTAAAAATCATCGGAGGCCATGCGTTGGGCAGTCGCAAGAATCTTCGCTCGGAGAACAGTCGACTGCTGCGGTTCTGTGGTCTCGGTCGAAGCCGGTTCGAAGGATGCATGAGTTCGACGGAATACAGACACGACTGAAGTCGACGTGGAGGCGGGTGCAGCAACAGCTTCGGCTTCAGAGAATTCACTTCGCTGAGAACTCAGTGCTCGGTCTGCCAATTCGTATGCCTGACGGATCTTCTGGAATTCGGTCGGATGTGATTCGGGCCGAAACTGTCGAATTAACGCAGCGTAGCGTCGACGTAGATCTGCCCGTCCAGCACTTGCAGACAAACCGAAAAATGAAAAAGGGGCCGTATCAAAACGCTTCCAGTCTGGTTCCAACGGCTCCTGCATGGACATAATCTCAACTAGTGTTGATGAAGGACACGTTGACAGACATGAAACTTCAGCGACGCTGCAGAGATCCCGATTTGAGATAATTCGGGCTACACAGAAATCAATCTGCTGAGCCTATTCGGTGGGCAGGCCGCGTTCGGTACGGATACGGCGAACCTCCGTCAGTACTCCTTCGACAATCGCACTGTTTCTCGCAATCGCGATGTACTGCGTGAAGTTAACGATCAGCGTGACCAGCCATGTCGATACGGCTGCAGCAAAATGAATCGTGGAGTCCGATACGCCAAACTTGCTCCCGAGTTCCACGGCGGTCGCCGGGTCGGCAATTGCACCAAAACAGCCGGTCGCAAGGATCATCAGAAAGCTGATCAAAATCCCAGGCAGGATTCCATACTTGATCTTCTGATTGCGACGGTGGAAATCCCCGGAAAGGCTGTACGCCGCGGAAGTCTCTTCAATCCACCGACTGGTCCCCATAAAGTAGGTGAAGATCAGGGCGTGAACCATCGTTGTCCCGGTGAGCGCGCCCAACCCAATCAAAATATGTGTGCCGATGCGATGATTGACCTCGGGGTCCCGACCATTGGCCAGCATTGGATCGCCGACTTGTAACCCCAGCACCATGGCAATGATCATGATGATGTTGGCAAGGATGGCCAGAGTCAGAAAAATTCGTTTCACAGCTCAGGCTCCCGGCGCGAAAAGATTTGCAAGTTGACTTTCAAAGAATAAGGGCCGCAGAAGAACTTTCAGCGTTCCTCTGCGGCCCTGTTCGATAATTCCTTCAGAATCCAGAAAGCCGACTCGCTTTTTTCAATCCTGAAAACGATTTGCCAAAGGGGGGCACTGCTCTATTCTGCCAATACCATGGACGTCTTCTGACGCATCGACTGCTGAACTGCGTTATTGAGTCTCTTCACTTCCAGATCCAATTTGAGATCCAGATCGGACTTGGTGATGCGGCCTCGTGCGACGTCAAACAAGACGAGTCCCTTGCCTTCGGACTTCTTCATCGTCATCGTGATCTCGGCACCTTCGCGAGGCAGTACTTCAATCCGTGGCGACTGAGAAATCCGTGCAACGCCTTCTTCGGTTCCTTCATAGACCAGCTTGGAAACAACGGTCATCGTGCCGAAAGGCAATTCGACCTTCTGGCTGCTTTCCCACGACTCACCCTTTTTCAAAGGCTGACCAGGGAATGTGACCGGAGACTGAGACATCATCTGCTTCAATGTGTCTTCGTTGATCACATTGCTGTTCTGAACGGAGTCCGTCAGTGCCTTCAGCAGATCTTCCGGAACAACAACTTCTGTCACCTTTCCCGTGGGCTGCATAGTGACAGCGAATTCCTGACCCACAATCTTTCTGAAGGATTCAGCCATTGATTTAACGACAGGCGATGTCACTGGCTCTTTGCTGTTGCTGTCGAACTGAACAACACCGAAGGCCCCGCCTTCTGTTTTCACCTGAACTCGTTCGACACTCTGTGACATTTTGAAGCCACCGTTCCCGGCTGCGGAAGTCACCTTCCACACCATGTCCATGGTCTGTTCCATGTTCATGGTGTTTTGCTTTCCATCAGCATTCATCACCATCTGTGTACTCTGCTGAACAACATACTTCAGCGATTCACCAGACTCGAACTTCCACGCAAGGCTGTCCTGAGCCGAAGCTGTCATTGCGACTGCAAAGAAAACCGACAGAACAGAAAACGCTGACATCAAACGCGACACCATCTGAGAATTCTCCCGATGCAATGACTTGTAATCGTGGTTCACGATCCGAAGGCGACCAAATCCAGATCTGACAAACGGCCCTTCCGAACACGTGTTGAAGCATACCAGATGAGGCAAACTTCACAGAAGACCGATTCTACCCAACCTCCGGGCCTTGAGACTCAGGAAACCTCCGGAAGCCCTACAACTGCGGAAATCAACAGGGTCTGCCATAAACGGCCCGGCATTTTCGGACGGAGTTGAACAACGCGACAGCCTGAAAAGGCCGTGCACGGCGTGTAGCGTCCGCTGTTGAAACCGCACACCTTGACATCAACAGCCCAAACCTCAGACGCTCCCTACTGAGCCTTCCGGACCCCAACAGTCAGCAGCAGATTGGCCCACAACGCCTGATCGCCCGTCTGAATGGTCAGGACGTGATCGCGAGAATCAACAGCGTCATAGAACTCCCAGCGAGAGATTGGCTGAAGCTCAATCGACTGGCCAGCGTCCGCCAGTATCTTCCGGTAGTCACTCCAGACCGGTGGATCATGTGGCAATCGGTAGGGATCATCTTCCGGCATGCCCATCGTATTGACGGCTTCAACGGGGATCGCAGTCAGGAGCACACGCAGCACCTGAGCGACTGTGACCAGACCGGGAGCAAGGTTCAAACTGATCAATTCGGCCTTTGGACCAATCGCAGAAGAAGCCGGATAATTTCCGTCGGCAATCAGCACTTTGGAACTATGGCCCGCTCGCGCGAGGATCTGAGAAATCTGCGGATGAATGAGTTCTGATCGCAACATACAAACGATCTTCCTTTGAGAATTTCCGGGAGGGACAGCAAAGGCGGGATTGTGGCTGCACGACATGGCCTTGCCAATAATGGCGCTGATGGCTTTCCCGGTTTTCTGCAAACGAGTGCCGCATACTTCCGCGCGCTTCTTTTGGCTCAGCGGCCTCTTCGCCAGTTATTGATTGTCTTTGTCAGATCCATGCATCGCACTGGTCGAGCCAGCCTTCAACTCACCGAGGAGGCCCCATTGCATTGGCGCATCCTGGACGTATTGCTTTCCAAGATGCAGTGCGATCTCAGCACGAGCCAGTTCATAGCCCAGATAAAACGCGTGGCTCGGATCCATCTTCACATCCAGAGCCATCCCGGTCGCCTGAGACTGCTCGAACAGGCGAAATACATCGTCGCCACTCCAATGACCATGGCGGTTCATCAAATGCAGTTGGCCGCCTTCCGCAAAGATTCGAAAATTCGTGTCGGTCAGCGCACTAGCCAGACTCTCCAGCGTCTGCGCTGATACTGAACGTAAACGAGAATCTCGCAGCATGACCAATGAAGAATCCAGATGCTTGGGGATTGTGCGGGCAGCTACGGCGTGGTGAACCAGTCGACGAGCCACATCAAATTCACGGACCGCACTTCGACACCAGTTGATGACCTGCGTTGTAAGAATACTCTGAATCCCCAGCTCCTCACAGAAAGCGGCCAGCACCATATTCACGCCCGCAGAATCAACTTCAGTCAGCTCTGTGACATTGCCAACTCCCATCATCATGGGAATATCGGGGTACTTCTGACGGACCTTCAGATAGCGATCCAGAGATGCCGCAAACCCCATCCCGATCGGTTCAATGATCGGATCAACGCGAAACGGAACACTGGCACCTCGAAGTTGTTCGACCAGATCATCCAGCGACTGCAGATCCTGAGGCGTATCAGGAATGACCACAACTTCAGTCTTCAGCTGCGTAACCCAGTCCACGTTGGAATGATTACAGCTCAGGATCAGTTCGGCTCCCGCTGTCACCGCCTGTTCGACTTCGTGACGATCGAAGCTATCGATCGAAACGCGCAGCCCTTCCTGCCGTAACGCAGATACAATCTCTGTGATGCGCTGGCTGCTCTCTCCTGGCACTCCACCCACATCAATGACATTGGCACCTGAAGCCGCAAGGCTGAGTGCTTCGCGCACGACGTCTTTAAGCGGCATTCGCGTCGCGTGATTGATCTCGGCAATGATCTCGATGGAGTAACGAGACAGATCAGCCTTGCGGCGTTTGCTCAGTCCAAAATATTCCGGCAGATCATGCAAATCGCGAGGGCCACGCTCGAATGGCTTCCCGAAGTGCTGCTCCAGCTCATGGAGATCACCCTGACACCAGCCCGGCAGAATCACTCGATCAATCTCTGCGGGAACGGTTAATCGCTTCAGGAGAAGGCGACTATGCAATAGCGCGGCGACCTGAATTCCGGGAACAACAACCTCAAATCGAAAGCCAACTTTCGGTGCGATAGCGTCGAGCACTTCCCGCAAACTGGCCTCGGCCAAACGACCGGTGACAAAAAGAAGCGAGGGCTGATGAATAGCGGCGGAGGATGTCATGGGACCTGCACGGAACAAAAGGTGTCAGAACCGGCTGAGCAACTGTAAACCTTCGGGCTTAATCATCAGCAAACCTGCCGCCAACCACTATCGAACCGCGCCACCGTTAACGTTGATGACCTGCCCTGTGATGTAGGATGCCTCTTTGCTTAACAGATAGCGTGCCATGTTTGCGATGTCCTGTGGCTCACCCCATCGCCGCAGCGGTGTCTCAGAGATTACTCGGTCCTGCCAGTATTCACTTGCGGTCGCACCCCACGCCGTCCGAATCCAGCCGGGTGCAATACAATTGACTCGCACAACGGGCGCTAGACTCACGGCCAACGAGCGACTGAAGCCCATGATGGCATTCTTAGCCGTCGCGAATAACTCGCCGCTATCGCCTTCCATCCCTCGATCAGACTGGTCCCAGCCAATGTTCAGGATAGCACCATGCTGCTGCTCTCGAAATCGCTGCCCGAAGGCCCGAGATAATTCAATGGTGCCGAGCAAATCCGTTTGAAGCAGTTGATTCAGTTTCACGGAGAACTCTGCACCGCGTAATTCGGTCGTTAACAAATCTGCACCCGCATTGTTGACGATGGCATCCACACGTCCGGTCCGGAACGACTCGAGCAGCAAATGCTGGCGATCACTTTCTCGCGAGACATCCGCCGAAATCACTTCGACCGCCCTGCCCAGCTTCCGGATCTCTTCCGCAACGGCGTCCGCTTTGCCGATCGACTGACGACAATTCACAATGAGATCCGCGCCGGCCTTTGCACATTCCAGAGCAATCGCGCGACCAATCCCGTCTGAAGAACCGGTTACTAGAACTCGCTGTCCTGATAAAGATGCAAAAGTCATGATGGGTTTGCTGGAACTGTCAAACAAGGGGCAAAAACAAAAGGACGGTGCACGCGCGAATGCGACAAATAAGGGAAATGAGTCCGCAAATACTGCGGCTCGAATGATCCTTAAGCACCTCGATAAGATACGCAGAATAGCGATCCGAAATTACCAAGGCGAACAAGACTCCGTTGTCTCCGTATTCCAGAACGGCCCTTTTGACATCCCTTTCCGCAGTTTGATCTGTCCTCAGATCGGAAACTCAAACTTACCCCTACCCCAGAACGGCCCTTCAGACGTCGTTTGCCGGCGGCAATTACCTTAGGCCTCCTATCCAGCAGCACCGCGCAGCCTCCCATAGCCCCCCAGTCTCCGGGATGAAGTCCCTATTGAGGCGTTTTCAGAGGACCACGTAAACTACGAAAACCTGTATTTTTATCCCTGTACCGAACTGTGTTCAGATTTCGAACACTCTCTGGCCCGTGAACCCCTGCGCGGATACCGATGTCGCTTCGCCCTCTCACCGCACTTCGACACTTTGTCACAGCTTTGGCGCTGTTGATGGTTGTGCTGTTGGGTGTTGAGATCTGGCTCAGAAGTAACGCGGCACCTTCAGCCCTGATCGTTGCCGGACAGGCACCACTCGAAGATCAGAGCCTTCTTGTTCCCTCAGCCGTCTACCATCATGAACTGCGACGACTACAACAGACATCGCATGTGACCGAGTCCGGCGTCAAGCCAATCGAAATTCGGATTAATTCACTCGGGTGCCGTGGCGCAGAAATCGAATCGGTTCCGCAGGTCGGAGTCCGTCGAATTCTGCTGCTGGGCGATGACACCATCTGTGGAACGCAAGTAGCAGAATCGGAAACGGTTGCGGCATGGCTTAAAAAATTCTTCACCCAATCAACTGGTGAAGAAGTCGAAGTGATCAATGCGGGAGTTCCTGGATACTGTCCGCTGCTCGCTTCACTGAAGTTTCAACATGACCTTTCGAAACTGAAGCCGGACATTGTTGTCTTACACATTGACATGACTGACGTTGCCGACGACTGCTGCTATCGAAGTCTAACGCTGCAGGAGGGTGACCATTCCGTTTGTTCTCACCCAACGCTGCGTATGCATCCAAAGCCGGAGAACCCGACGATCCAGCTTGTCAGACAATCCGCCACGGCATCATGGCTGTTCGCGAAAACTCGCCAGCATGGACCGGAACTGCTTTCCGTGTCTCACGCCAGCCTTGCCGAGAACCAGGGCTTTCTGTGGATTACCGATAATCCACCGGACCTGAGACTCCAGATCGACCACGCATTGAAACCGATCAAGGCCATGCAGGATTCCGTGAAACAATCCGGTGGGCAACTGTTAATTTCGACGTCCCCTGTCCTTTGGCAGGTCGTGGCCTCTGATCGAGCTCCTGAACTCAGTCGCCGCCTGGGCATCACTGGTAAGACGCCCTTTGCCAGTACATTCCCATTTGAGCTCCTCCAAAGTTTCTGTCAGGACGCAGGGATTCCATTCTGCGACGCTTCCCCCGTTTTTCGTCGCGACAAAGCGGAAAAACTGTTCTCAAAATCGGCCCCGGTTCTCTCAAAAGTCGGTATGGCCCTTTATGCCCGAGAGATCGCACGCAGCCTTGTAAAACTGTCTTCCACACCCCGGACTCCGGTCGAATGACACGCTGACGCCGGGCGAATCAATTGGAAAGACACGACTTTCCGCGTATATCTCGTTCTGTCGCCAGCCCATTTCTCACCGCACACAGGTACCGTCATCATGAAGAGCGCATTTGAAGCAGCCGAGCAATACTTCGAGGAAGCTGCTGCCGTCATGAATCTGACTTCCAGCATGCGCGATCTGCTGCTGATTCCTGAACGCGAAGTCAAGGTGCAGGTCCCGATCAAACGTGACAATGGTGAGATCGCGACGTTCGTCGGCTTCCGCATTCAGCACAACAGCAAACGTGGCCCCATGAAAGGCGGACTGCGTTACCATCATGAAGTCAACGCAGACGAAGTGCTGGCCCTCGCTTCTCTGATGACATGGAAGACCGCAGTTGTGGACATTCCCTATGGCGGTGCTAAAGGCGGCATCGCCGTGAATCCGAAAGATCTGTCGATCGACGAACTGGAACGACTGACTCGCCGCTTCGTGGATGAGATCCACGACATCTTCGGCCCTGACAAAGACATCCCGGCTCCGGACATGGGCACGAATGCTCAGACGATGGCCTGGATCATGAATCAGTATGAGAAGTTTCACGGATTCAGTCCCGGCTGTGTGACTGGTAAGCCAGTCGAACTTTACGGCGCTGAAGGACGTGAAGAAGCCACCGGCCGTGGTGTCGGAACCCTGACGCTGGCCCTGCTTCGCAAGTTCGGCCGATCCATCGAATCATCGACTGTCGCTATTCAGGGATTCGGAAACGTCGGTACATTTACGGCCGCGTATCTGCAGAAAGCTGGTGGCAAAGTTGTGGCGATCTCCGACGTCAGCGGTGCAATTTTCAATAAAGACGGCATCGACATTACTGCGGCATTGGCATGGGTTGCGGACAAGAAAAGTCTGGCAGGATTTCCTGGCGGTGAGTCGATCACAAATGAGGCCCTGCTGGCTCTGGATGTTGACGTGTTGATCCCCGCGGCATTGGGCGGCGTCCTGACGGAAGACAATGCCAAAGATGTGCGAGCACGTTTCATTGTGGAGGCCGCCAACGGTCCAACCACTCCGGAAGCTGATGCCATCTTCAACAAGAAAGATGTGATCGTGCTGCCCGATATTCTGGCAAATGCCGGAGGTGTCACGGTCAGCTATTTTGAATGGGTCCAGAATCAGCAGTATTTCCGCTGGGATCTTGGCCGAGTTCGCGAAGAGCTGGAACGCACGATGACTCGCAGCTTCGATAAAGTTTGGTCAACAGCGCAGGAAAAGAAGGTCTCGCTGCGAGTGGCCGCGTATCTTGTCGGCATCGGCCGTGTTGCTCGCGCAACGACACTGGGCGGGATTTAGAGCATCCGAATGTCTCGTAGGATGGGCATTCCTGCCCTTCCAATCGTCGCCACTGCGACTCTTCGGGCGACCATCGGACACGAATTTGTTCCACCCGCGTTTTCTTAAAGCACTCAGCACAACAGCAATCAATTCTCATGTCGACGACACTCGAATACTCCCAAACGCTGGCTCGGAATTCTCGCGTTGCAGCAGCGGCATTAGCTCCACTCGCCGCCGGAAAAAAGAACGCCTGGCTGCAGCGAGTGGCCAATAATCTGCGATCGCGGTCCGCCGAAATTGTCGCCGCCAACGAGATCGACATGTCCGCCGGTGCGGCAACGGGATTGAGCTCCGCCATGCTGGATCGTCTGAAGCTCACTGCAGACCGCATCGAAGCCCTGGCGAAGGCCGTTGAACATATTATCTCCCTGCCCGATCCCGTGGGCGAAGTCATCGAAGGCCAGCGACGTCCGAATGGATTGTTTATCAGTCGTGTGCGAGTTCCCCTTGGAGTCGTATTCTTCATTTACGAATCACGTCCGAATGTGACGATCGATGCCGCGGCCTTGTGCGTCAAGAGCGGCAACGCAGTGATTCTTCGCGGCGGCAGCGAAGCGATTCACAGCAACCGAGCCCTGCAGTCGGTCATTGAAGAATCACTGATCTCCGAGGGACTTCCGCAGCATGCCGTACAACTTGTGAACTCCACGGATCGCAGTATCGTGGGTGAACTGCTTTCCATGGGCAACCTGATCGATGTCACCATTCCGCGCGGCGGGCGTTCGCTGATCGAACGAGTAACTCGCGAAGCCACGATGCCGGTGATCAAGCATTTCGACGGTATCTGTCATGTGTATATCGACGCATCAGCCGACAAAACTATGGCTGTCGATATCACTATCAACAGCAAGTGCCAGCGGCCAGGTGTCTGCAATGCCGCAGAGACGCTGTTGATTCATCGTGATGCAGTCGACCAGTTGCTCCCTGCGCTGGCCAAAGAACTGCAGTCTCGCGGTGTGGAGTTGCGTTGCTGCCCGGCCAGCCTGAAAATGATCTCCGGTGGCGTAGCAGTGACAGAAGCAGATTATGGCACTGAGCACATGGCTCTGATTATGTCCGTGCGGATTGTTGACTCCATCGACCAGGCAATTGAACATATTCGACGTCATGGGTCTGCTCATACCGATGCGATCGTGACAAACTGTGTCGCTTCTTCAATGAAGTTTGAAGCGGAAGTGGATTCAGCCGCCGTCATGATCAACGCGAGCACTCGCTTTAACGATGGCGGTGAACTGGGTATGGGAGCAGAAATCGGCATCAGCACCGATCGCTTTCACGCACGTGGACCGTGCGGCATGCGAGAACTCACGAGCTACAAGTTTGTCGTCCGCGGTTCCGGCCAGGTCCGGAGTTAAGGCTGCTTTCAGGTTAAGCAACCAAATGAGATGAGGAGCTGAACATACTGCCAGAGCGCAGACGGCAATGACTTAGGCTGACAAGGTCTGAATGATTCGGCGTAATTCGGGAGGTCTGGTCTGGATTCTGACGCGAATCCGTGTTACCAAGACCACCCCCGCGTTATTTCTCCAGCCGCCAACTGGCTGTCCTCAGTTCTCACCGACCTTGCCGGAGCCTGCCGAATGCTGAGTCTCACTGCGCAGAATGATCGATCTGGCCGCCTCAGTAATGGATTTTCTCGACGCAGCCTGCTGAATATTGGGTCGCTGGCAGCAATGGGCACGGCCGGAGGTTGGTCGTTACCATCCTTGCTGCGAGCCGAAGAATCCGCCGGCAAAAAGAAGAACCCTAAATCCGTCATCATGATCTATCTGGTGGGCGGACCGCCGCATCAGGACATGTTCGACCTGAAGCCGGAAGCTCCCAAAGAGTTCGCTGGTCCGTGGAAACCCATCGCGACCAATGTCCCGGGCATGGAAATCTGTGAAGCGTTTCCAAAGCTGGCAACCATGGGCGACAAGCTCACCATTATTCGATCGCTGGTTGGTAACCAGGCCGATCATGATGCCGTGCAGGTTTTCAACGGACGTGATCCGAAGAAGCCGAAACCATCCGGTGGCTGGCCTCAGTTTGGCTCGATGGTCTCGAATGTACTGGGCTCAGCCGCTCCTACGGCTCCGCCATTTGTCAGTCTTTGCTATCCGTGTACACACGGACCTTACAACGAGCCCGGCCCGGGATTCCTTGGAACATCTCACGCGCCGTTTCGGCCTATGGGTCCAACCAAAGAAGACATGGTGCTCAACGGTGTGTCTTTGGAACGCCTGGCCGATCGCAAGTCTCTGCTGAAAAGTGTGGACCAGCTTCGCAGAGACATCGACGCCACCATGACGATGACCGGGATGGATACTTTTACCGAGCAGGCGATGGGCTTGCTGACATCATCGCGTCTGGCTGAAGCACTCGATCTGTCAAAAGAAGATCCGGCTGTCGTTGCCCGCTATGGGACCGGCAATCCAAAGATCTCCATCGATGCCAACGGTGCACCACGTGTGCCGCAAAGCCTGCTGGTCGCTCGCCGACTGATTGAAGCCGGTGTCCGAGTGGTGACTTTGAACTACAGCAAATGGGATTGGCACGGTGGCACAAACGCCGAAGGCCGCGCGAACAATTCCATCTTTGTTCGTGAACAGGAAGACTTCCCGGTTTTCGACCAGTGCGTCAGCGCGTTGATTGAAGATCTGCATCAACGTGGACTGTCCGATGATTGTGCCGTCGTTATCTGGGGAGAATTCGGCCGCACTCCAAAGATCAGCAATATCGTTGGTCGCGACCACTGGCCACAGGTCAACTGCGCTCTGATGGCGGGTGGCGGAATGCGTCATGGGCAGGTCATTGGCGCCACAGACCGCATCGCCGGCGAAGCGATTGCTCGACCCGTCACCTTTGGCGAAGTCTACGCCACACTGTTCCATCATTTGGGTGTTCGAGTCGAACAGACAACGATCCTCGACAACAATGGACGACCGCAGTATCTCGTCGAAGACAGCGGGAAGATCATGCCGGAACTCGTCTAACCAATTCGACTTCAGTCATATCTCTCCGGCAAACGGTAAACCTGACCTCCACGAGCTTCACTATGCGCACATCGCCCTTCCGATTGCCATCATTCTTCCTGCTGCTGGCCATCGCGCTGATTACCTCGTTGCCGGTGGCAGTTCAGGGTGATGAGCCAGCCAATGATGGTAAGCTCAACATTATCTGCTTCGGGGCTCATCCCGACGATGCCGAATATAAGAGCGGCGGAACAGCTGCGCTCTGGGCCTCCATGGGGCATCGCGTCAAACTGGTCTCGGTGACGAATGGAGATATCGGACACTGGCAAATGGCCGGGGGACCTCTGGCCAAACGAAGAACGGCCGAGTCAGCCGAAGTTGCAAAGCGGCTGGGTGTGACATCTCAAGTGCTGGACATCCACGACGGCGAACTGCTGCCAACGCTTGAGAATCGCCAGACGATCACACGATTGATTCGTACATGGAATGCCGACGTCGTGATTGCTCATCGGCCATGGGATTATCATCCCGATCATCGCTATGTCGGTGTTCTGGTGCAGGACGCGGCTTATATGGTCTCGGTTCCATTCTTCTGCCCTGATACAGCACCATTGAAGAAGAACCCGGTGTTCCTTTACAGCAGCGATCGATTTCAGAAGCCCTACCCTTTCGAAGCCGATATCGCTGTTTCGCTGGATGATGTCTTCGAAAAGAAAGTCGACGCCCTGCTGGCACTGGAGTCGCAAACTTTTGAAGGCGGCGCGTTGGGGTCGGAAGAAGAAACCGCAAAGGCTCCTCCGGCCTCTCAGCCGGAATTGCGTCGAGCCTGGCTACGGGAGCGATGGGATCGACGTCAGTCAGGCGAGGCCACTCAATACCGCTCGTCACTCCTGAAATGGTACGGAGATGAAAAAGGGGCGGCGGTCAAATATGCCGAGGCATTTGAGATCTGTGAATACGGATCACAGCCCTCGGATGCAGAGATCCGACGGCTGTTTCCGTTTCTGCCAACACAGCCAGCAACAGCCAAATAGATCGGCCGATCGAGGCTCTGAGTATCTCGGGGCAACAGACTGGCGCTGTTTCAAGATTTGGTTCTCGGGGAGGACTGGCATTCCTGCGAGTTGAAACCCCGTCGGACAAGAATGTCCAACCTACGGCATCAGTGCTTGTAAACTTTGTGCTGTGGTCGACCAGACAGGATCTGCTCTTTGCCCCAGTTGGTAACTGCGCGAAATGCTTCGCTGCGGATGAATTCCTGAAATGCCGATTCTTCTGACCACTCACTCGTGATCAGATAAGAGGCATCGTCGCTTACATCCTTCCACAACGTTGAGCTGGTGTGTCCCGGTGCTGCCTTCAGAGCATCAATGACACCCGCAAACTTGTCCTCAAAACTCTTCTGCATTCCGGGGATAACGTGATAGTTCATGCCCACTGTAATCATGATCTGAATTCCTGTGATTGGTTAAAGAGACGTCTCTGAAAGATTGCTGGCTGAAGTGTATCAGACGCGGGCTGATTCTCGGTCGTTTTTCGTCGCTTCGATAATGGCAGGAATTTGAGCCCGTAAGGCCTGTCGTTTCCCGCAGCAATTTGTCTGCGGAACGCTGTTTCACAAAGCAGGAAACAACGCCGCCCCATCCGACAACGCTGGATGGAGCAGCAGTTGACCAACAAGTGTGTTACGGATCAATCATTCTCGCCCGTCAGGTTAAACGCGAGGAATCTCAAATCCTGCGCGCGGAGTTCGTGCAAAGAACGCAGCCGCCTGATCGTCGCCGGTGATCTTCTCGGCCTTCGCATCCCACTTGATGACACGATTCAGCCGAGCCGCAATGGCAGCCAGATGGCAGGTATTCATGGTCTGCACATGGCTGTAGACATCCGAGACCGGAAGTCCACCATCAGCAATACAGCGATAGAAGTTCTGCTTGTGACCTTCGAATGGCTTGCCCTTGTAGAGAGCGTTCAATTGGTCGGGGCCAAACTGATCCTTATCCCAGTTTTCTTCGATCGGCTGTCCCGCGATCTTACCACGATTGACGAAGAAGCGACCCTTCTCACCTTCAAACAGAATGCCGTTGTCACCTCGGCTGGTAATGTGCATTTCTGTGCCACCAGCAAACTTCGCGATGACATTGAAGTCATGTGAGGAGTTGTAGGAATCGTCCTTTGTGGGATAGCCATTCTCAAACGGAACAGGATGCTTGGCATCGGTGCCATCGATCTCAGCAGGTCCGGACCCTTCGCCATTTTCATCAATGGCCCACAAAGCAATATCAACGTGGTGAGCACCCCAGTCCGTGAACTTGCCGCCGGAGTATTCATACCACCAGCGGAAGTTGTTGTGACATCGCTGCTCGACATAGTCCACCAGGGGAGCTTGACCAAGCCACATGTTCCAGTCGAGGTTGGCCGGTGGGTCAGACTTTTTGAACGGTCCGCCGACATCGCCTCCACCAATCCCGACGGTCATCTTTGTGATCTTGCCAAGCAATCCCCTGCGTACCAGATTGACGGCTCGCAGGAAACGATCCTGATCACTGCGCTGCTGAGTCCCCACGAAGAAGACGCGATCACTGTATTTGCGACAGGCATTTCGAATCAGCTGATTCTCTTCGAGAGTCAGAGTCAAAGGCTTCTGACAGAAAACATGTTTACCAGCCTGCAGCGCTTCGATGGCGATTTTGACGTGCCAGTGATCTGGAGTCACAATACTCACGACATCGATATCAGCACGCTCCAGAACTTTGCGATAGTCACCATAGAGATCTGCTTTGCCGCCGCCGATGTTGGGGTCGTCATTGGCTTTCTTTGCCTGATTCTCATCAACATCGCATAGAGCAAGAATATCGCCGTAGCTGCGATGACCGTGAGCATCCCCGCGCCCCATGCCGCCCAGCCCGATGCAGCCGATCCGAGGACGATCGTTCAGCAGCGTGTTTGCAAATCCGGTTTGAGCCCATGGGAAGCAGGCGGCGGCCGTTGCGGCCGCGGCAATTGAACCGGACGATTTCAAAAATGATCGACGATCAGACCTTGTCGGGTGAGACATCAGGAAACTCCGGAAACTTGTAGGAATTAAACAGCACGCAGAAGAGTGGGATTCTCAACGCTCAGGAGTCTATCTGAACACTGGTCGTGAACAAGCAATTGCACTTTCCTGACGTCGCTCCACAACGCTTCTGACCTGATCAGAGCCTGTTCTTCTGCGGATTTCTAATGATCACCTGCACGGGAACAGACAGTTCTGGATATACTTTGGACCGGAAGACGATCGTTTCCAGGGGCAATGCTGACACCTGCACCAGATTGAATCAGAGAAGTTAGAGAAGAATGTCATGCCGATTAAGACGGACTCTCTGGAAGAGCCACAGCTGAATTTGACGCCCATGATCGATGTTGTCTTCTTGCTGATCATCTTCTTCATGGTTGGCGCTCGATTTACGGAAGAAGCGAACGACCAGAAGTTTGAGATCGAACTTCCCACGGCCGCTCCCGTTCAGGTCATGAGCCGTACGCCCGATGCCCTTGTGGTGGTCGTCGCCAAAAACGGCACGATGACGATGAGAAAGAAGGAGTTGTCGCCCGAACAGCTTCTGCAGGAGTTAAGAGCCGCCAAAGCTGCCTACGTGGACCAGGCCATTCTGATTCGTGGCGATGGAGACGGCAACTACCAGGCGGTGATTGATGTAATGAATGCCTGCCACCAGGCAGGTATCAAAAAGTTTTCGCTGGCATTCAAACCTACCGAAGTAACCTCAGGACAACCCTGACATACATACGAAGCCGATAGTTATAAGACATTAGCCGGCTAACTGTTTGACTCCGCCTTATCCCCAACCCTCGGGAATACTCACGGTCGACCCTACAACACTTTCTGTCCCTCATGAACGCACTCAGTCAACTCATCAGCAAGATCTCACGCGGCGCGTCATTTAACGGTGACGACATGATCGCGTTGTTGCTGGTGCTGACGATGATCGCTTCGCTAACTCATCTGCTGACCATGCTTGTGACACAGTGGGGCGATCGAAACACAACATGGAAGTCACTGCTGGCTTCTATTCTTGTGCATGGTGTCTGCTTTCTGGGGCTGGAAGTTTTCGAACCTTCCGTGACACGCAAAGCCCGCGCAGAAGTCGTTCCGCCAAAGCTGCCCGAGACCGTGACTGAGATCCTTGTTGAAAGCGATCAGGATGTAAAGCTGCCCGAGTCCGGGAATACTCCCATCGCCGACATGATGACGGAAATGGACGTGGAACTGCAGCGGCTCGACGTTACGTCCCCCGAGATCACGGCCACTGAAACCCCTGAACGAACTCCCGACGAACTGGAATCCCTAAGTACCGCAGCCAAAGACATCACACAGTTTGAAGAACGGCAGATGACCGAGCTTGCGGTCCCCACCGATTCCGGAGAACTGGGGCCCCAACAAGTCGGGGCTGAAGACGTCGCTTCCGACCTCATCACGACCTACGAGCCAAATAGTGCCGATGTCCTGACGCCAAAGATGACGCGAACGCTGCCTCAAATCGGCCGTCCGGAAGACGGACGTCGAATCGACGACCCTACAGGTTTGATGTCTGCTCCGGAGCTGGAGTTTGAGTCGCCCAAACAGGATGTGGCGATGAGTCTTGCAAACATCAGTGATTCGGCAATCACCTTGCCACCAGCCACGATGAATCCGCAGGAAACGATCGAAAGCCGCAGTGCACCGATCTACTCGATGCAGCCCACGGACGGCAGCGGGCTGACTCAGAATGTTCTGGATCCGAAGAATGGAGCCGCCTCCAGCTTTCAGGCTCGTCTGCCACGACCTGCTCGCACGACTCCCGATCGCACCCCGGCTGAACGTCCCTCCAGAATGACTCCTGATCGAGCGCGCACGATGACGCCGCTCAACAGCACCTACGATGATGTTCGCGTCGGAGATGTTGCCCCACAGTTCAGTGAGGCTTTGGAATCGGCAGCCGCTCTGGTGGAAGCCGATCTGCCCACGGTCCGTCGGCGAGAAAACCCTCCGGCCACCTATCAGCTTCGCAGCCTTGCCACTCGGCGTGATGCGGCATTGCGTTTCGGCGGAACTCGTGAATCCGAGAACGCCGTTGAACGCAGCCTGCGATGGCTGGCTTCCTGCCAGTCCGCCGATGGACATTGGGATGCAGAGGATTATGGTGCGGGGCGAGTCAAGATCGATGAACTTGGCGTTGATCGACAATTCGCCGGACGCGAAGCCGACACGGGTTTGACGGCACTGGTGATCCTGTCGTTCCTCGGCGCGGGCTACACCCATGAAGATGGACGTTACGCAATTCAGGTCGACCATGCGCTGGACTGGCTGATTCGCCAACAGCAACCTGACGGCAACCTCTTTGGGAAGTCCGAGCACTTTGCCAAAATGTACTGCCACGCGATGGCAACATACGCGCTAGCCGAAGCTTACGGCATGCAGCAGGATACGGTTCTCGGGCCCATTGTGAACCCGGCATTGATTCGGGCTCCCAACGACGCTGCTGCTCTTGCTGGAGCTGTTTCTGCCGCCGGTGCGACGTCACAAAGTGGTCTCCTGTTGCTTGCTGTGGAACCGGTTCGAAGCCAAATGGTGGCAGACAAAGTCGCCAGTTCATTCCGTCTGGTCGATGATCTCCGACTTCGTGCAGCTCTTGCGCGAGCCGTCGCCTTTACGATCGGACGGCAAGATCCCAAAAGCGGAGGCTGGCGTTATCGAGAACTCCAGGAGGGAGATGTCAGCATGTTCGGCTGGCAGATGATGTCGCTCAAAAGTGCGGAGATCGCCGGTGTTTTTGTTCCCTCAAAAGTTCGGCAGCGTATGGATGATTTCCTGAACAGTGTGCGGCAGGGGAAAGATGGTGGACTCTTCGGTTACCGGCGCAATGTCGTCAGCGATGGAAAAGATTCCGAGCCTGTCAGTCCCACGATGACGGCCGAAGCATTGTTCTGCCAACAGATGCTTGGATATCCCCAGGAGTCCGCCTCTAATCAGGAATCTGTCGCCTACCTGATGAGGAATACTCCGCGATTGTCAGATCTCAATTACTACTACTGGTATTATGGAACGCTTGCGATGTACCAGCATGGTGGTCGAGCCTGGCAGGACTGGAATTCGACCGTGCGTGAGGTCCTGATCTCCGAACAGGTCACCTCAGGGAAAAATGCGGGCAGCTGGGCACCCAAAGATCAATGGGGACGCTACGGCGGTCGTCTTTATTCGACCGCTTTGGCGACACTGACGCTGGAAGTTTATTACCGTTTTCTGCCTCTCTATCGCATGAATGATAAGCAGGAAATCAAGGTCAAGGTCGACTGAGAAATCAACTGCTGGGCCTGGCATCAAAACGGTGCCTCGCGATCTTGGGCTGAAAAAACAAGCGATAGCACTTCCCAATGATCAGCATAAATCGTGAACCCAACGCCGCTCAGAAGCACCACTTGGATGGAAGAGATCTGAAATGGCTGCTCGGATGAATCTTAAAAGTCGCTCCAACGACACTAACCCCTATGCAGCCCCCGAATCTCGAGATCACAGTGCTCCGGCTACGGAATTGCCCCCGGGCAGCCCGTGGACGATCGATGGTGAGGCCCTGCTGTGCCGCGGCGATCTGACCTTCGACTGGCTTTGCTTTTCCACCGGATTACCCGTGGAGCCTGATGCAAAGGTCTTCCACATGAAGATTTTCGCTCCTTCACAGCAACGACGAATCGTATTTCGCCTGTTTCATTCATTGAGCATCGCGACCATTCTGATACTGCTCGTGCTGGGCCGCGTCATGCAGACCGGATCGGTCAAGATCTTCGGCATTCCTTCATTTGTATTCGTGCTTGCTTATATCGCGATCTTCATCATCATCCTGCGCCGGACACCCAGCTTTCGGATCTATTATCGTCGCAGCCGCGAAGGACGACGACATCACCTGTTTCGCAGAACAATTCCGTCGCTGGCCGTCGGTATTTTCGTTCTTGGTCCCACACTGATCTTTCTTCCTCAGCTCTTTGCTGCCTCGTTCGGCTGGGGACTGATGACAGTTTGCTCAGAGATCCTGGCCTTCGCCGGTTTCATGATGCTGTTGCCAGAACCGCGAGCTGTCTCGTTGAACAATTGCGTCTTTCGCGTCACATACCTGGCACCCGAACTGCTGGCTGCACTGAGAATCTTTGCCGATGAGCGTTGAATCGCTCACTCTTCGCGACGACCGCCCAGCAGCCCTGACTTCATCAGATAATACAACAGTGTCAGCAGGCTCGACACAAACGCAGCCACGTAAGTCAGTGCGGCGGCATTCAGAACACTGTTCATGCCATATCGTTCGTCTTCACCGATGATTCTGCTCTCAACAGCCAGGCGTTTTGCACGAGCACTGGCGTCAAACTCCACCGGCAGAGTCACCAACTGAAACAGGACGATTGTGCTGAACGCGATCGTCCCAAGTGCCAACAGCGGCTTCGATGACATCATAATGCCCAGCATCAGCAGAATATTCGAAGCGCCTGAACCGAAACCAACAACCGGCACCAGCGCGGATCGCATCCAAAGCGGTGCATAAGACCGAGCATGCTGGATGGCATGTCCGGCCTCATGGCAGGCCACGCCAATTGCCGCCACGGAGTTACTCGCATAAACCTGCTCGGACAACGCCAGCGTCTTCGTCGCCGGGTTATAATGATCGCTGAGAAAGCCATCTGTTGGCTCAATCCGCACATCCGTAATTCCCGCGCGATCCAGCAGAATCTGAGCCGCCTGAGCTCCGGTGTAGCCGCGTCGAGTCCCCACCTGCGAGTAGCGAGCAAAGGACGACTTGACCATCAGACTGGCGATTCCCGACAACACGAGCCCGGGAATCACGACCATCAGCACATAATTGAAATCAATAAAACCGTACATCTCTGTCTCCCTCTCCACCGTTCTCCACCGTTGAACGTTTTCGACGCTGCAGTTTCGGCAGCGTCAAGAACATACCAATGCAACTCATGTGCCCGACTTCAAACACCGTGTCGGACACAATTCGCTACAGCAGACATTGTTTAACGTGGAGAAGAGTGAATCGGATCAATCACATACGGCCATCGCCTCAATTTCGATCAATAAATCTTCGAATGCAAATCCTGAGACTCGAATCGCTGTGACGCAAGGACCCGGGGATGGGTAAAACTCCTGCTGCACACGGGCAATGGTCGCCTTCGCCTCGGCAATCTGCGACCAGTCATCCGGGGCGTAGTAATAAATGTACAGTTTGGCCACGTGCTGCTCCGTCAGGCCACCTTCTCCCAGAACGGCCCGGATAAACTGAAAGACGTTGCGAGTCTGAGTTTCAATGTCCTTTCCGACAGCTTTCGCTTTGTTGTCTGCCGAAATCTGGCCACCAATGAAGCCCATGTTTCCGATCTTCCAGCCCTGCGTAAACTGAGTGTTGGGAATGCTCCAATCCCAATGATTCTCTGGCTGCAGACGCTGCTTTTTCTCGCCCAGCATTCCAATGCCTTCAACCTGAATCAACTCATCGGCATACGGAAAGCCAGTGATCCGCAAGCCTGCTCCCGCCGCTGACGGAACTGACATATAGCGTCTTCGCACGTTGGTCATCTTCTCCCAATAGTCGGTGACTTCACGTCCCTGACCAAAGAATCGGAAGTACGTGTTCTGACGCATCAATGTGTGTCGATCGCCACCGGCCTCACGCAGCATCGTGTCGAGATTTCTGAAAGCGTGATCCGTCTGAATCTCGATATCTTCGATTCCGAGGATCTCGCCAAAGGATCCCAGAGAACGCTGGCCGCCGACAAACACCATGTCGCCAACTTTCCAGCCATGCGAAAACGGTAACTGCTCCTTCCAGTTCCAATGACCTGGCGGTGTCAGCAGTTCTTTCTTTTCTCCAACAACCGCCCACGCGTCGACCAGAATCAATGCTCCTTCCCGCTCCAGCCCGACAAAAGTTTCTGTTGTCGTTGGCCCCGGCGCAGAGAAGTACGGAACTCGAACAGAGTTCAGATCTTCCATAAACCCGGCGATCGCCGATGCATCACCGGGGCAGCTCAGATAAACGTTGTGCTTCACAACATCCGACATCGAAGCGCCAGCAGCCTCAAGAACTCGCCGGAGTGCCTCAAAGGCATTCTTCGCCTGTGTCTTGATATCAGAACCGACCACGTTCCCGTTCTGATCCAGCGACATCTGACCGCCCACGAAAATCAGATTTCCGGCTCGAACAGCCTGAGTTCCCTCTCCGGAGCCACCCACATGATTCTGGGGAGCGACAAGTTGCATCTTCACGGCGAATCCTCTGTACTCAGGGAAAGCGAAGCAAACAAAACCTTTGACAATCAAGCCTCGATTCTATTGATCTGCTCCTGAAATACTACGCAGCCCGGAACCGCTTACCATTCCTCGGGAACTCGATGTCTCTGGAACGAGCGTATCTAAGGCCCAATCGTCACCAACGCAGTACCTGAACAAGAACATGCCTTATCAAAACTCGCCATGGCCATTGTCAGTCCACGTCTTTTCCTGAAGCATCCTGCTGTTGTTCACGGCTCTGACGGCTTCGATCACGCAGCCTGCAAGCGCAAGAGATTTTTGGGAGGGCTGGCGGGAAAGCCACGGCCTGCGAAACCCGTCCTACACAGAACAAATCTACACCTCGGAGATCATCCGTACCCGTGCAAATACATGGTCAAACCTGTCCTACATTCTGGTCGGACTCTATACCATCGCATTGAGCCGTCATGATCGTCGGCAACCGGCAACGGCCGCGTCGGGATATCTGATCCGAACACCAGTCATGAGCCTGACATTCGGCGTGGCCTGCTGCATTCTGGGACTGGGGAGCGGTCTGTTCCACGCATCCCTCACACGCATTGGACAGCAGATCGACGTCGCCGCGATGTACATGCCGCTGCTGACTCTCTGCGCGGTGAATCTCGGACGATGGATGCCAGCCTCGTTCAACATGGGACAACGATCATTTCCATGCTGGATTCCTTTACTGATTCTCGTCGCCGTCTGCAGCGTGCTGCTGTTTGTCTTCAAATGGTCCATGTCCTCTGTCGTCGTACTGAGTTCGCTGATCGCCATGGTGGGTATTTCCATTGTGGCAGATCAGTTTCGAACATCCCGGCTACTGAGTATCCGTTGGGTTCTCGTGAGCTTTGCTCTGCTGATTGCAGCTGTCGCCTGCCGAGAACTTGATATTGCCAGACGATTCAGCTCCCCTCAGTCATTGCTACAGGGACACGCCTTCTGGCACATCCTCACGAGCCTCAGCCTGGCAAGCATCTACGTTTACTATCGCTCTGAGACGATAACATCAGACACTTTTCACTCCAATTGAAGTCCCGAACCGCATCAGACTCAGGAGGAACATTTCCTTCTACCCGTCACCTTTACGAGCTGTCGTTTTGATTAATCGCGTCCAACACCGTACGCTGCACCTGATTACCTTTACTGCTGCTCGATAGCTTCCCTGAGGATCTCTCGCAATGCTCGTTCGCCAGAGTTTGCATCGATTACAACTCATCCTGCTCGCTACGTGCGTGTGTCTTTCATCGGCTCCAACGACGGCCGCTGAACTTCTGATCGGCGCCGCATCGACCAGCATCACCCCTGAACAGCCGATCGCACTCTGGGGGCAAATGCATACTCGTATCTCGACATCTGTCGAAAGTCCCTGTACCGCAACTGTTCTCGTCCTTGAATCTGTGACCGACGGAAACGCCAATGATTCGGCGATTCTGGTCTCCTGCGATGCTGTTGCGATTCCCGACCATGTGCGAGACAAAACGCGGGAGCAGGTCGCGAAACGCATGCCCGATTTTCCGGTGAACAAGATCATTCTCAACGGCACACATACTCATACCGGACCCGTGATGACCGAAGGGATCTACGAGATCCCCTCCGAAGGAGTCATGCAGCCGGCCGCGTATGTCGACTTCTTTGCCGAACAAGTCGCTGAGGCGATTGTGACGGCCTGGAATTCTCGCCGTCCCGGTCAGACCAGCTGGGGACTAGGGCACGCCGCTGTCGCTCAGAACCGCCGCACGGTTTACACCGATGGCACAGCCGCGATGTACGGCGCGACCTCACGTCCTGACTTTCATATGATTGAAGGTTATGAAGATCACACGATCGAGTGCCTGTTTTTCTGGGATGCCGACAACAAACTGATCGCAACCACTCTGAATCTGGCCTGCCCTTCTCAGGAAGTGGAAGGTGGCTCCGCCGTCAACGCAGACTTCTGGCATCAGGTTCGTGAGTCACTTCGAGCGACCCATGGCAAGGACCTGCAAGTTCTTGCCTGGACAGGAGCGGCCGGCGATCAGTCGCCGCATATGATGTTCCGTCAAAAAGCCGAAGAACGCATGCGAAATCTGCGAGGCATCAATCGCCTCGAAGAAATCTCTCGCCGCATCGTTGGAGCCTGGAAGGAAGCTCTCGAAGGCGCTGAAAAAGACAAGCACAGCGATGTGCCCATGTCCCATGTCGTTGAAGATCTTGAATTGCCTCGTCGCGAAGTGCTGGAACGCGAATGGAAACTGGCACAGGAAAAAATCGCGGACTTGTCCCAGCAGAAGGGCAAACAGACTTTGCTTTACTGGCACGGCGGAGTTGTCAAACGCTACGAAAATCAACTGGCCGGAACAGTCGAGCCCTACAAAATGGAATTGCATGCGATTCGTCTCGGGGACATCGCAATCGCAACAAATCCGTTCGAGCTGTTCACAGACTACGGTATCCAGATGAAAACTCGCAGCCCCGCTCTGCAAACGTTTGTCATTCAATTGGCTGGCCCCGGAACTTATCTACCATCCTCTCGCGCGGCTCAGGGTGGCGGGTACAGCGCGATCGCAGAAAGCAACGAAGTCGGCCCCGAAGGCGGAAAGGTGCTGGTCGAACGAACCATCGAGCAAATCAACGCGCTTTGGCCAGCCACGAAGTAATGTTGTAGGGTTGAACGTCCAATGGGGCGGACAACCGTTCTCAAACTACCCGCCAAAAGAACTGTATCGCTGCACGCCACGCTGAAAAGCCACGCGATTCAGAATGAACAGTACGACGATCCAGACAGCCTGAACGAACAACTCCATCGGCAGCTGTTCCTGAGGAATCTTTCCCAGCATAATCGCCGCCGGTGCGTACGCCAGATATCGAAACGGCAGGTAATCAACGAACGGAATCCACTGCGACAGCAGTTCAAGCGGAATCATGTGGCCCGACAGAAAATAGCTGAGCATCATGTAGATGAAGATCAGAGAACTGACTTCCAGAAACCAGAAGGCAATCAGACCGATCAGAGCCTCGATCAAAAATCCAATCGCAAACGACATCAGCAGTGACGCCACAAACGCGGCTGTCACCGGCCATGCTGGCCAACCCGGCAGATGAGCACGGCACATCCAGAACACGAGCGCAAACGGACCGGCGGCGATCACATAATAAACCAGCTTGTGAGCCACGCGATGCCAGAACAAATGATCCAGCATGTCGACCGGCTGAATCAAATACTTGCGGACCGATCCGTCAGCAATCGAACTCGCAATCCCGGTCGATAACCCGGGCATACTTGAAAACGCCCGAGCCATCATCACCAGCAGATAGTACGACACCATCTGCCCAAAGTTGTAACCCTTCATTGTCCGCGCAGAATCGTTCTGAAAAATCGCACTCCACAGAAAAATCTGCGTCACGATCGGCAGAAATCGAACCAGCGTCGAAAACGCAAAGTCCGCGCGATAGACAAGTCGCTCTTCGATGGCCGTTCGAAGGATCAGCCACTTCAGTCGTAGCCTGGCTCGCAACTCTTCACCAAATGATTCGGTCGCAACCGTCATGTCGCGGCCCTTGACGCATCATCCGTCGAGAACAACTCGGCAATGACATCTTCCAGAGGTCGCTCGACCACGCTGATGTCATCGACAGAATGTTGACTCAGGATCGTCGCCAGACATTCGGAAACTCGCTGCTTCTCGACCTGAATTCGTACACGCGGTGGACGAGTTTCCACAATCCGCCCGTATCGTTCGAGCCCTTCCGGACAACCGTTGTCGGAAAACTGCAACTCGATAATTTTATGACGACTGAAGCGATCAATGATGGCAGCCAATGGCCCGTCGTGAATCACCGTGCCTTTGTTAATAACGATGGCACGCTCACACAGAGCTTCGACGTCCTTCATATAGTGGCTGGTGAGAATGACTGTGATTCGTTGCTCACGCTGGTAGTGCCGCAGAAACTCCTGCACACGTCGCTGGCTGACGACATCCAGCCCGATCGTTGGCTCATCCAAAAACAACACATCCGGGCGATGCAGCAACGCCGCGATCAGCTCCATTCTCATGCGCTCACCCAACGACAGCTCGCGTACAGGCTGAGCCATCAAACGACGCACTTCCAGTAGATCAGTCAGCTCGTCAATGCGACGCGTATAATCTTCGGCGGGGATTCGATAGATCTCTTTGTGCAGCCGAAATGATTCCTGAGCCGGCAGGTCCCACCAAAGCTGTTCCTTCTGCCCCGTGACCAGTGAAAACCGCCGCCGATACGCGTCTTCCCGTTTCCACGGCACATGCCCCAGCACCGTTGCAGTTCCGGATGAAGGCACAACAAGCCCCGACAACAGCTTCAGCGTGGTCGTCTTGCCGGCCCCATTCGGCCCCAGAAACGCCACCATTTCGCCTTCGTCGATGGAAAAATTGACGTTACGAACGGCGCTGACAATCGTGTGTTCACGATGAAACAACCCGCGCACGGACGCCATCAGCCCTTCGCGTTTCCGGAAGACCTTGTATTCTCGACACAATTCCCTGACTTCAATCGCCGCCATGCGCGGGATAGTAGTGCAGGCGACGGATCGTCGCAAACGGTCATCGCTGACCGGCGTCCCTCCAGGAATGCAGACCTCTCAATCCACAGGACGCCTTACGCGATCCGCAGGTGAAGAAATATCGTTCACAATCTTCATCGACGTTGAACAGACCAACACTAACAATCAAAGGACTTGCTCCAGCCTTTGGAATACAATGCGTTACTGTTGGCCATTCACTCAATTCAGGAGCAGCGTTCTTGTCTTTTCCCAGCGTAGCAGATTTGATCCCGGTTCTGCAGGTGGCAATCGGTCCTGTGATTCTGGTCTCCGGTGTCGGGCTTTTATTGCTCAGCATGACCAATCGACTCGGCCGAGTCATCGATCGTGCACGTATTCTGGATCGAGAACTCCGCCCTGGATCACCGGAAGATCCTCATCGCAACCGCGAACAGCTGCGAATTCTAGTCGACCGCGCGAGACTATTGCGTATGGCCATCGTACTCGCTTCCGTCAGCGTGCTGCTGGCCGCCTGCCTGATCATCAGTCTGTTCCTCGCGACTCTGCTGAAACTGAATGCTGGGGCTTTGATTCTGGTTCAGTTCGTTGGCTGTCTTGGATGCCTGATCTGCTCGATCATCGAATTCATTCGCGATATCAATCTGTCGCTCGCAGCCATGAAACTGGAAGTCTGCGATTCACTGCAGCAATAAGAACTCCTCAACCAGTTTGTCACAACCCGGCCAGTCGAGTCTCTGCATCACCGAACTGAGGCAGCTCAACACCCATCCGATCCATCAACGACAAATACAGACTGCACAACTTTCGATTGTCATCGCCTTTGTCGAGATAATCCAGAACGCGACCGGTCTCCAGTGTGCCTCCGAGTCCACCCAGCAGCAACAGCGGTACTTTTGATGAATCGTGACGGCTGCCGGACCACATGTTTGAGATAAACATCAGGCAGGAATTATCCAGAACCGTCCCCTGCCCTTCTGGCATCGAATCCAGCCGCAGCGCCAAATACGCCAATTGACTAACGTAATATCGTGAGACTCGCTCATAGTCGTCGGACAAGTCATCGTGAGACGCCGGATGATGAGCCTTGCGGACATCCAGAAACGGATAAAACAGTCCGGACAAGTCTCGACATAACAACAACGTGGCCACACGTGTCTTATCAGTCTGAAACGCCGTGGCAATAATGTCACCCATCAGTCGCATGTGCTCACGCAGATCTTCCGGAAGACCATTATCCGGACGCTTCATCAGTTCCACCGGCTGCCCACGACGCGCAGCATTCTCGTCGGCTTTGGATTTGTCTTCTCGAGTCCGCTCGATGCGTTTTTCAATCTCGCGAACGCTGGTCAGATACTCGTCCAGCTTTGCCTGATCCGCCGCACTGATCTGACGACGGATATGACTCGCATGCTCTCGAACACGATCCAGAATACTCTGCATCCGTCGACTGCCATGGTTGTCGAATAAACTGTCGAACGCGAGCGAAGGATAGACCTCCATAGGCACCGGTGAGTTCGCATCATGCCATGAGATATGCGAACTATAGGCCATCGAGAAATTCGTTTCGTGATAGCCCGTGATCGGCTGCTCACAACCCAATACCAGACTGGGCTGCGGTGAATCTTCGCCAAGCCGATTCGCCAGGACCTGATCGAGGCTGACTCCACCTTTCAGAACGGCACCTTTCTGCAACGCCGCACCGGACAGAATATTACCGGTTTGCCCCGGATGAATGCCGACTCCATTCGCATTGCGATTGAATAAACCCGTAACAACGTTGAGCTTTTTCTTGAAGGGATCCAGTTGCTCCAGAGTTCGGCTGAGCTCCATCTCTTCGCCAGCCCCTTTGGCCCACCAGTGATCCGCGTTAATTCCGTTCCCCATAAATAACGCCGCAAAGCGTTTGGGGAAAACAGGATTCTCCGTCGATGGCTGCTCATCACCCGCCCGCAGAGATTCCATCCACGGCAAAGCCATCGTTACACCTGCACCCAACAAAGCTGTTCGGCGAGTTGATCTGTTCATCGATAGCATCTCCTGAGAAGGAACTTTTGACGGCGGTTCTGGAGTGCAGGCTTAGACCGCGAATCAGCAGTGTACCGAATAAATTCGGCTCCTCCCAACCGCAATCCTGTTTTCCACTGGCCTTCAGCTGGACATCGACATCAATGTCCCCTCTCCCCTTTGGGGAGAGGTAAGGGTGAGGGGCTTTAGTTTTAGTTTCTGCTGCTCAGCCCGCTCATCCGGCCTATCGGCCACCTTCTCCCCCGAAACGGGGGAGAAGGGACGACGTCGCGTGTGAGTGCTCCATGCAAATACTATTTCTCTCCGTTGTTGCGCGTCGGACCTGGTACTGCCCATTTCGCTTTGATGACGAATCCTGTTCAGCCTGTTAAAGTCGGCGGTGAGATATTCAGTCCGAAAAATACACCCACACTTTCTGACGACTCATCGCCATGCTCAATCGACGCCATCTGCTTTCTCGAACCGGCATGGGATTTGGCTCCGTGGCCCTGGCTCATCTGTTGCAGTCAGCAACAACTCAGGCCGATCAGTCAGCGACCAATCCACTGGCTCCGAAGCAGCCTCATTTTGCTCCGACCGCACAACGCGTCATTCACCTGTTTATGAATGGCGGCCCGTCACATCTGGATACCTTTGATCGCAAACCACTTCTGGAAAAGTATCACGGCAAAGCACTGCCCACTTCTGAACGAACAGAACGAAAGACAGGAGCCGCCTTTGCTTCTCCATTCAAGTTTCATCGGTACGGCCAAAGCGGACTGGAGATCAGCGAAATCTTTCCGCACATTGCACAATCAGCAGATGACTTGTGTGTCATTCGTTCGATGCATGCCGACGTTCCCAACCATGAACCGTCTTTTATGCTGATGAACTGCGGTGACGGTCGGCAGGCGCGACCCAGCATGGGTTCGTGGGTCACCTATGGACTGGGAACAGACAATCAGAATCTGCCGGGCTTCATTGCCATGTGTCCCGGAGGTCAACCGACCGTCGGTGCTCAAAACTGGCGATCATCATTTCTCCCCGGTGCTTACCAGGGAACATACATCGATACCGCTCAGACCGAACCCGATCGTCTGATTGAGAATCTCCGCAACCACTTTCTTCGACCTGGCCGTCAACGCACACAACTGGATCTCATCCAGGCTCTCAACGCGCGCCATCGTGAAACTCGTCCGTTTGATTCGCAACTCGACGCACGAATTCAGTCGTTTGAACTCGCGTATCGCATGCAGACGGAAGCCAGCGATGCATTCGATGTGCGCCATGAGCCGCAATCCGTCAGGGAGTCTTACGGCGATACGGTCTATGGTCGCCAACTTCTGGTTGCTCGCCGCCTGATGGAACGAGGCGTTCGCTTTCTGCAGATCTGGCATAAAGCCGGCCAGCCGTGGGATGCTCACGATCAGCTGGAACAGAATCATCGAGTTCTCGCCGCCGAGGTCGATCAACCGATCGGGGCCTTGTTGAGAGATCTCAAACAACGCGGAATGCTGGACAGCACGCTTGTCATTTGGGGCGGTGAGTTTGGGCGAACTCCAACAATGGAATTGCCGACTCCCGGAGTTTCCTCAATCGGCAGCGGTCGGGATCATAATCACTACGGATTCTCAATGTGGCTGGCTGGCGGTGGCATCAAGGGCGGCTATGTTCACGGTGCAACTGATGAGTTCGGCTGGAATGCGATCGAAAAGCGAGTTCACGTGCACGACCTGCATGCCACGATTCTGCACTTATTGGGCTTTGACCACGAACGTCTCACATTCCGCTACGCCGGCCGCGACTTTCGCCTGACGGATGTGCACGGTCACGTTGTTCGTGACGTGATTGGCTGACAATTTGATCGGTTCCGTCCCGCTTCTCTGCTTGAGCCCGCGACACCGTTTGATCGGCCAGAAAATATTTTCTGGAATTGATTGAACCATCTGCACGCCTCGCGCACTTCACTTGCAGGCTGTCAGACACCGGAAGCCCACAGCCAGATGCTGGCGTGTGATTGCTTTCCCATTTCGATGTGTTCAGCCACCCATTCTCTTTGCCTGAATTCCCCCAGTGATTTACCAACTGCGCTCCCGTTGCGCGCTGGGCTTTCGGTGGAAATCGGGCACAACCTTTTACCGGGAGTTCTTCAATGCCTATTCGTTCTTACCGCGGGCCAATCGCATCGCTGCTTTCCGCATCACTGATGTTTGGACTCATCTGTGGCTGCGGCAGCAGCAATGACATGTCGAGCGGCACAGGCAGCTACGGAGATCGAGCTGATGCTCCAAGCTCTGCCGCGTACAGCGTTTCCCCCGCAGAACACAGCGATTCGATCCCTGCCGGAACGAGTGCTCCGCCTGCGAGTGTCTCCCACACATCGCCGCCCGCAGCCGGAGAAGTCTACAGCAGCTCAACCACTGATCATGATCCCGCAGACGCTGCCGGCACAGATTTCAGCCGAGCCGAGGCTGCGTCCCGCGTTGAAGACGCTCATCGGGAGAAGGAATTTGTCCCACGTTCAGGACATCAGTCCGGATTGCTGACAGCTGGCAGCTTTGATGACGTCGCCAACTACCACGAATACGTGCAGTTGCTTCAGTCAAATCGACACCATTTGCCGTACTGTCAAATGCCGATCACTGCGGAAATGCGGCAGACCATTATTCGAATCAACGACGGTCAGGGACGCCCGATCAGCGATGCTCAATGCCTCGTCACTGGTGCCGGAAACGATCAGAACCTGATGTTGAATCTGCGTACGGGATCAGACGGGCGAACAACACTCCTGACACAAACAGGCTACAACAGCGATCAGGAACAGCCGCTTCGACTCCGAGTCATTCCCGCAGGTGCTGAAGCCGCTGTCATCGATGAAATCCGCCTTCCAGAGAATCAGTGGGACATCGTGTTGCAGGAAGGGCAATCGACGCTGCCGACTCAGCTTGACCTCGCACTCGTGATTGACACGACAGGAAGCATGGGAGATGAACTGGACTACTTGAAAGCGGAGATCGACAGCATCGCGGCGAGTGTTCATCGCATGTTTCCTAACGTCGATCAACGGTTCTCGCTGATCACTTATCGCGATCAGGGCGACGAATATGTGTGCCGTGCGTTCGACTTCACGGGATCACTTTCGGAGTTCCGACGCAATCTCGATGCACAATCTGCCGGCGGAGGGGGTGATTTTCCAGAAGCAATGGATGTCGCTCTGCACAGCGCAGCGAACTTAACCTGGCGAACATCTAATACGGCTCGCGTGATGTTTCTGGTCGGCGACGCACCACCGCATCGTGAAGCCGCAGCCAGTGCAGTGGCAGCAATTGACGAACTGCGTCAGAAAGGTGTGCGAGTCTTCCCTGTTGGAGCCAGCGGCGTTGAGAAGTCAGCAGAGGTACTCATGCGAACCGCGTCTGTTCGGACGATGGGGCAATATCTCTTCCTGACTGATCATTCCGGAGTCGGCAATGCTCATGCGACACCCAGCGTGTCATCGTTTGCCGTGGAAAAACTGGACCGACTGATGATTCGCATGATCGCTTCGGAACTCGCGGGCAAACGTCTGATCCCTCAGGAAGTGATTGCCATTGAACGCGGTGAGTCGTATTCATGGACACCGCCGTCTTCCTGTCCACAGACAGCGTGTCAAACTTACCGCGCGCCAATCGTCTGCTATTCGCCACCCGTCGTGTCAGGACCGTCCGTCCTGAAGCAGCTTGTTCAATGGATTCGGCACAACACTCTGGCCACCGCGATCGCACTGATGACCTTCGCTATGGTGGTGGAGAACCGACAACGCCGTCGCGGGATGCAGGATCGCTCGAACAACTTGTGTCAGGATTGAGTGGACGTAACTGTTCAGAGCCGCGGTACGCCTGGAAGGTCTCAACCGCGTACCGCGATCAATTCTTCGCCCGATGTGTCGCAACACGGAGCAGAATCACACCTGCTCCAGATGTTCGCAAACCAGCCTTCGAATTTCCTCGCCAACATCATCAATCGTTCTCAGCGAACCAGCCTCATCCAATCCATGCACCGTGCGCCAGTCCAGTCGACTATGCGCTAACGCGAGATAGCAACGACGCACGCGTTCCAGATAAGGCAGATCAGACTCTTGCAGGTCGGCTTCCTGTTCAGTGTAGTCGCGAGCTGCTTTCCGTGAGACCAGCTCGCGACTCATCTGTGATGACATGTCGATCAGTATGGTGAGTGTTGGTCGAGGCAACTGGAAGACGTCAAATTCGATCTTCTCAATCCACTCCACCAACGCGGTCCGTGCAGCACCTTCAAGCTTGGCTGACTGATGTGCCAGATTGGATCCGACAAAACGATCCAGCACAACGACATCGTTGTCCTCAATCATCCGCATCAACAACTCACGCGATTCAAATCGGTCGCCGGCGTACAACACCGCAGCCAACTGCGGATGCACCTCATTCAGTGACCCAAACTTCCCGTTTAGAAAGTCGCCAATGGCTGAGCCAAACGTGGTCGACGAGTAACGCGGAAACTGCAGCGTATCGACCCGCAGTCCCATCTCACGCAGTGTCGATACTAACCGGCCAGCCTGAGTCCCCTTCCCGGCTCCATCGATTCCTTCAATCGCAATCAACGTGGCCATGACGACTCTCCCGACTGAGTACCCGCCACTGAAGAAAAGCTTAACTGTACCAATTCCACAGGCTCTGAACTGCAGCCATCCGCCATGCCTTCAGCACAGGCTGACTGAAGAGCTTCTTCAACGCCTGAGGTGTCTTCCTGATCGCTCAGCCATGCACGGCGTCGTCCAGCCACACGATCCTGAAAAGTCTCGGACCCAGACGGCAAGTCCTGACCGGGAACAATGATTCGTTCCGCCACAAGACCTTCACGATTAGCCGCGACAGCTCGGCAAGGCAGGAAATTTCCAATGTCTGCCGCAGTGCCCGGAACTTCGACCGGCATATACCAGCGATCTGTACCACGCAAATATCCGGGACGCGTCTCGGACTCTCGCTCCGCCAGAACCTCAAGCTTAACGCCATGAAGTGACGTCTGGGCGGTCATCGGAGCGACCTCCTTTGACGCTTCCGTCAGTCGATCTGAATCAACAGCAACACGGCTCAGATAAAACTGCTCCGCCAACCCTCGTTCGAGTTCACTCAACACATGAACACGCTCTTTGATTACATCCGGGTGAACCTGATCGGGCATCGTTGCCGCAGGAGTTCCGTCGCGACGACTAAACGGAAACACGTGCACTTTCATAAAACGAGCTTTGCGGCAGGTTTCCAGAGTCTCCTCAAACTCGGCATCCGTTTCGCCGGGAAACCCGACGATGATATCTGTGCTGAACGCCGGATCATTCCCCAACATGTCTCTGATCTGATCAAGGCGTTCCAGAAAACGCTCGACTCGATAACGCCGTCGCATGCGAGTCAGCACGCTGTTGCTTCCGCTCTGCAATGCCGGATGAAACTGTGGACACAAGTGCTCGCAATCACCGGCCGCTTTGATGAAATCATCGTTGACTTCGACGGTTTCGATACTGGAAAGACGCATTCGCCAATTCCCCGGAATGCGATCCAGACGACGCAACAGATGCCACAACCGCTCAGGCTTTTCGCCCGGAGCCAGGTTATTGGTATCGACGCCAAAGTGCCCCATATGAATACCGCTGATCACAATCTCACGGTATCCATGTTCAATCAACGCGCGGATTTCGTCTTCGATATCGATGGGGCGTCGACTTCTCAGGCCCGGCCGAACAGTGGGAATGATGCAGTACGAACATTTCAGAATGCATCCATCCTGAATCTTTACAAACGCACGCTGATGACCTTCGAACTCACTGATCCCGTTGGGCATATCCACGATGCCGAAGCGGCTCAGCACATCCGGAAGCTCGCGTTTGTCCGTGACCACTTCAATCACATTGGGCAACTCCGAAACCGCTCGAGGATCCCGCGTTGCATAGCAGCCCATCACGATCGTTTTCGTGCCCGGATTCTGCCGTGACAACTGCCGGATCACTTGACGGGATTTCGAGTCGCCCGTGTTCGTCACTGTGCATGTATTAACGACGCACAGATCCGCAGACTCACCTTCAATCGCTTCGCGATAGCCGCTCTGCAGCAACGCTTCACGGACAAGCTGAGTTTCATACTGGTTGACTTTGCAGCCCAGCGTTACAAGGCGGCAGGTTCGAAGATCTGACATAGTCACAACACGCGGTTAAGGGAGCTACGATTCCGGAATCTTCGCGAATGGTGAGCCTTCTTCCGCTGAATCTCAATCACAGAGATCCGCACGGCCCAAATTTGGCACAATTAATCACTTCTCGGTCAAAAAATGCCCCGGCGCATTCTCTTCAACCGGAACGCATCACCTGAAAAAGAACAACGCCCCGCTGCCGGGCTTCGATTGATCATCGAACTAAAGCGTTATGGGCAAAAAAATGAACCATATTTTTGCCCAATCATTTTTTGCCTCAAAACTGTTTGTTTCTCGAACGCTGCTCTGACGGTGCGCTTGCCCAAATTCATGAGCCTGGCCACGCAGCTTGCCCTTGAAAAAGAATCCTTCCCGCTACCGCTTAAAGTACTCGTGAGACGCATCGCCACTGCTGAGCACATAGGCCACCAGGTCCATGATCTCGTCCTTAGTCAACAGGCCCAATAAGTTGGCTGGCATCGGAGATGTCTTCGAAACTTCCATTTCTTCAACCTCTTTCCGATCCACCGCCACACGCTGATCAGGATCAGTGAGATCCGTGTTGAGCGTTACGGTATCGCCATTGAGATTGACGATCACTCCGGTATGAACTTTCCCTTCGGTCGTCACAACGGTCACCGCAGAAAACTGTTCGTTGATGACCTTGCTGGGGTTCACGATCTGATCCAGAAAATCATGTGGCGAATAACGGCGTCCAGCGGTGCTCAAGTCCGGACCGGTCATGCCACCGGCATTCCCAAATCGATGGCAGGTGAAACAGGCAGCCGCAGCAAAGACCTTGCGACCCGTTTCATAGTTACGAGCCTTCAACTCCGTTTGAGTCGCTCCGCTCAACTCGTCCAGAGTCCACGGAGTCACAGTGCGTCCAACGAACATAGCGCCGACATTCTCAATCGCCGATTTCTTTTCCGGCTTTCTGGCAATCAATTCGGCAAGCTCAGTCTTTTCTGCCTCTGTGAATGTCTCCAGTGAATCATTCCGGATGAATTCAATGAACTTGCTGAAGCTGGCACCGCCTCTATAGTTGGCCGCCTTGAGAAACCATTCCAGTTGAGCTGTCCGCAGTTCTTTGGTCCAGCCGGTCTTAAGAAATCGCAGGCTGCGAGCGTACTCAATCTGTGGCTCCTGGCTGGCCGCCGCTTCAATCAACGCCATTCCTTTGGCGGCCGTGTTCGGTGCCTGCAGATATCCGAGTGTTTCGCACAGTAGCCAGTTCAGTTCAAACGACTGTGCGGGAAACACTGCATCCAGTTTCTCAACCAGTCCGGCCTGCAGCGCTTCATCAGGGTTTCCGAACCGATGTAGTACAATCTGCGATAGACGGACATAGGTCATCTGTTGTTCGGCAGTCAACTTTGACAGGTCCTGCGATAACAGAGCTTTCAACACCTGGTCCCGCATGGCCGTATTGATCACAGCCGCTTCCGGACGATGCGATGGACAGATCCCTTCGACTCGAGCCAGAGCAAGTAATGCTTCCAGTTGCACGCCGGGATTCGTTTCCGCAAACGCCCGTGCAGACCATGTGGCTGATGGCTGATGTTCCAGCACCGTACGAGCAGCCCAGCGAATGAATCGATCGGAATGACTCAGATGTGGCCACGCAATCTCCACGGCTGCCGGGTCCTGCTTGCCATGCAGCGTTTCCAGTTGATGCCTCAGATCACGTTCCGGCGTGGAAGTCACAACAGCTTCAACGGGAGAAGTCGATTCACCGCCCGTGTAGGTCACTCGATAAAGCCCAGACTGGACTCGCCTTCCGCCAATCGCAAAATACATGGCCCCATCACCCGGATGAATGATGGCGTCCGTAACAGGAAGAGGTGCTCCGGACAGGAACTCTTCTTTCGTGGCTGTATAAGTGGCACCGCTCGGCGTCAGATGCACGGCATAAACTTTGCCCCAGCTCCAGTCCAGCACAAACAGAGCACGCTGATACTTCTCAGGAAACTTTGCGCCGTAGCCAAATGTTGTCCCCGTCGGTGAACCCGGACCGATATTGAGCGTTGCCGGCAGATTATCCGCATAGAACTCCGGATACTTTCCTGCTCCGTTTCGCCAGCCATACTCGGCACCACTAACCACGTGATTAATGCGAGTGGGCCGGTACCACGACGTATTGAAGTCGTACTCCATGTCAGCATCGTATGTAAACAATTCTCCATCATGATTTACGGAAGCATCGAAGATATTTCGAAAACCCGTCGCATAGATTTCGAACTGCTTTCCATCGGGAGTGACTCGATAAATGATGCCTCCCGGCGCAAGAACGTCGCGATTGTGTCCTCGACCATCCGGCATGCGCGGCAACAGATGATCATCACCCCAGATCTTTGGAACCGGAGAACTATCCGGAGTCTCAGTCAGCTTTGCGTTATTGCCGCAGACAAGATACAGAGCCTGACCATCCGGCGTTGGGACCACGGCATGCACTCCATGATCACCTTTGGAATCAATCCCACGCAACAATTCAACCTTATCCAACTGATCATTGCCGTCCGAGTCCGTGATTCGATACAGACCGCTCTGCAGCTTCTGCTCATAGTCATTCACGCCGACATACAGCGCACCGAAGGCAAAAACCATCCCGTTGACGGCTCGAATATCAACCGGCACCTTTTCAACATCGGCCGGTTTCAATTGTTGGCCTGCAGCCGGTGGCATAAACCGATAGAGCCCGCCAAACTGATCGCTCGCATAAATCCGGCCCTTGTCGTCAGCACACAAGTTGACCCACGATCCTTCTTCAACTCCCGGTACGGAGTACAACAACTCCACGTTGAAATCTTTCGCAGCCTTAATACGTTCAACAGGAGTCGCTTTATTCTCGCCGATCGCCGGGCCAACCGTGACCGGGCGATTCTTTGCTTTAGCTGCTGAACCATCCTTATCCTTCGCGTCTGATTTTTCTTTTGCTTCATCTTTCGGTGATGAAGTTTTTGGCGAGTTCTTTGCCTTTTCGTCCGCCTTGCGTTTACCTGCAGCCGCAGGCTTTTGTTCTATCTTCGTAGCATCTGCCGGAAGCGTGGCACGATCAAACTTAGCGACTTCCGTATCTGGCAACTCACGAAGACGCACGTCTTTGAACTGCACGGTCATGGCCGGACCACGATGAATCTGAAATGCCAGTAGTCCCTCGAGCGCGTTCGCTGATTCTTCGTAATCTGTCAGCTCTGCCGCAATCTCGCCGTTGATTCGATGCACGAGATGATTACCCATCGCGATGATGGAGTATTCGTTCCATTCCGCGACGTCTTTGGCCACCGGCTCGCGTTTGGCTGTCAGCCATCGCGTGCCAGCAGGCTCAATGACCACGCTCTGACCGTTCTCTGCAAGGATTCGACGACCGCGTTCTTCATAGACCATCGCGTTGTTTACAGGGGCCGGATGGATATCGCACTGATAACCACCAATCGACCACTTCCCCACGTCCGGCAGTTCGCGACTGCGATACTGAATGCCGGTGTTGTTTCCCGTGACTTTCGCGGACACGCGGAGTTCGAAGTTCTTCAGCACTCCGCCACGCCAGGTCAGGAATTGATTGTACGACAGATGCTCCGGACCTGTGGTCCTGCCAGTAATGCACCCATTCTCAACGGACCAAAGTTCCGGATTGCCGTCCCAGCCGGTGAGATCCGTTCCATTGAACAGGGAACGAAACCCAGCATCGGTCTCCTGAGCCGACGATACAGCGCCTTCCAGAAAACAGAGCCCGACAAAACAGATGACGACCAGCAACAAATTCTTCATGGGCCAGAACTCGAGCAAAGGAAAAGGGAATGCAAAAAGGGCAGACATCACCCCGGATCAATGGTTTGAAGCCATAGTTCTTGATCGGACAAGGGCATTGTGCGATAGTGAATGCCCCCCAGAATAATGACTTCCCGCCTGATAAACCACGCCCGCCTGATCCCGGAAAGATTTTCATGCTCATCATGCGGAATCGTCCGACGTCCCTTTGCGACAGACTTCCGCGCCGAGACGCCATGCAAATTGGCGGATTGTCAGCGCTCGGACTGTCTCTGCCACAACTTCTGCAACGCCGTGTGCAGGCAAAACCGATCGAAGAGGCCTCCCCGGGCTTCGGTCGAGCAAAGTCTGTCATCATGCTCTGGCTGCTCGGTGGACCGCCTCAACACGAAACATGGGACCCGAAACCCAACGCACCCAAAGAGGTCCGCGGAGAATACAGCCCCATCAGTTCTGTCGTGCCCGGAATTCATGTCGGCGAACTCATGCCGCGAACGGCCATGCACACAGACAAGATGGCCGTCCTTCGCGCGGTCGTCACCAAGGATCAGGCCCATTCCTCAAGCGGCTATCAGATGCTGACCGGCGTTCCGCATGCACCGCTCAGCCAAGAAAATGTTACGTCCAAAGCTCCGAACCTGTCGCCATCTCACGCCGCCATCATGCGTGCTCTGCAGCCGGATCGAGATGGGACACCCTCCGCGATTGCTCTGCCGTATCACATTGCCAACGATGGCGAGATCCTTTGGCCAGGGCAAACCGCCGGCATCCTCGGCCGCAAGTACGATCCATGGCTGCTCAAGTGCGATCCTTCACAACCCAATTTTCGTATCCCCGATCTCGCCTTTCCTGACGACGTTTCCACAGCTCGATTCACATCACGCCGCGCATTGCTTTCGCAACTGGATCCGGTGCGAGAAACAATTGAACGTGTCAGCGCGTCCGGACGATTCAGTCAGCAGACCGAACAGGCGTTCAATCTTCTGACCGGCAGCGCGTCTCGTCGCGCATTTGAGATCAATGAAGAATCAACAGAGACTCGAGATCGCTACGGACGAAATCGATTTGGTCAGTCTGTGTTGTTAGCCAGACGACTTGTGGAAGCCGGTGTGTCTTTGGTGCAGGTGAACTGGACGCGAGTCGAAGAGGTCAAGGGCAATGGTTCGTGGGATACTCACAGCAACCATTTTGCAGATCTTCGCAATCATCTGATGCCCAGAATGGATATGGCCTGCTCGGCATTACTGCAGGATCTGGACGAACGTGGACTATTGAACGAAACGCTGGTCGTGTGGCTCGGCGAATTTGGCCATACACCAAGAATCAATGGCAATGCCGGCCGTGATCACTGGGGCAACTGTTTTTCCATCGCGCTGGGCGGAGCTGGCATTAAGGGCGGTACGGTCCACGGCGAGTCCGATGCTCATGCCGCATTTCCTGTCTCAGGCATCGTTTCTCCGGCAGATGTTACCGCGACAATTTTCCACTGCCTTGGTTACTCCCCGGAAACAATGCTGTACGATCAGACAGATCGCCCAATCCCGCTGAGCCATGGTCACGTCATCCGGGAAATTGTGGGCTGAATGTGTGGATGCCGCTTAACACCGGCAGCGCAGGAAAACGCCTTAAGGCTAATCGATGGTTTTTGCTTTGAGCGTTCAACGGCAAGCCGCAGGCGACTGCGACTGCTATTTCCCGGCTAACAATAACTTCATCGCTGCGATGCCAACTTCGTCTGCCGACAAGCTCCTGTGCAAGCATCAGCCAAACATCGAATCTTGAACACGAATTTCCATCATCGGCCTCTTTCTCGAACAAATCCGCACGTCTTACCCAATCGGAATTTTTGGTGAAGGCATCCCAACACTGCACCCGATAAGGTTTCTGGAACGGAGGAGGAACGGACCTGATAAGTCGAAATGCGGCCAAAATGCTCTTGCAGCATCAAACCATGTTTCGAGTTGCAGGTTCAACTAATAGGTGCGTGAAGGTGAAGGATTCACGAATGCGTCCCAGATTACGGCTGTTTGTCGGTGCTGATGAACCAGAGACACTGACATTTCCAGAGCCTGAAGTGTCGATCAAACTAGGTGAACTCACCAGAATCCTGGCTGATGCCATGATCTGGGATCGAACCTGGGTTTCTGACTTCTCGGATGATGATGTTCGCATCTCAGCCGACCTGTACGAAGTCCTGACGACCTATGCTCAGATGCGCCCCAGTGCCTGAGTTCAATGGCTCTGAATAATGCAATAAACTCACGACGGTCATTTTTGACCGTCGTTTTTTGTTTTCATACAACGAAAAGCGGCCAGCTTCAGACCACAGAGCGCACGATGACGGGACGTTAGCCATGTCGCTGCGAGAACATGCGGAAATCATCTGGCGTGCCGGAGTCGCTGCAGTCGATTCATCGGCCGCCGTGCGTCGTCACATCTCCTGCGATGGAACAACGCTTTGCATCGCCAATGTTGAACTGGCCCTCAGCAAAATTGGTTACATCGAAATCATCGGCGCCGGCAAAGCTGGCGCAGGAATGGCAGCTGGGGCGGAGTCGGCCCTTTTGGAATATCTACCAGCCTCGCAAATCAGTGGCTGGGTCAACGTACCAGCCGACTGCGTACGACCGCTGCAGCGAATTCATCTGCACGCCGCACGTCCAGCCGGAATTAATGAGCCCACCAGCGAAGGTGTGAACGGAACGAATGAAATCCTCCGACGCATCAGTAGCCTGAAGCAGAACGATGTGTGCCTTGTATTGTTGTCTGGTGGCGCGAGTGCCCTGCTCTGCAGTCCCGTGCCCCAGATTTCTTTGGCCGACAAATTGGCGGTGACGCGAGCACTTGCCTCCAGCGGAGCCCCGATTCAGGAATTGAACCTGGTGAGAACCCAAATCTCACAGGTCAAAGGTGGACGGCTGGCCGCTGCTTGCACTGCAGGAACACTCATCGCACTAATCATTTCTGATGTGATCGGCGATCCACTTGAAGTCATCGGCTCTGGCCCCACAACACCCGCGCCATCTCGTGCTGATCAGGCAATCGAGATTCTGAATCGCCGTCAACTTCTGCAGACGATCCCTCGCAGTGTTTTTTCGTTCCTCGAGTCACGTCGCGAAGCACAGGTTGAACCCGCATCGACAACAGCAGCTCGAAATATCATCGTGGCAAGTAACCGAATTGCGATTGAAGCGGCGGCGGCCCGCGCCCGAGAGCTTGGCTATGAAGTGGAATCTCTCGGCTCTGAAAACGCAGGTGTTGCTGCCGTGGAAGGACGAGAACTCATGCAGCGACTCCTTGCAGCCCGCGCGGCGAGGAACGAGGAACACTCAAATGTGCCGCTCTGTATTCTGAGCGGCGGTGAACCGACTGTCGACCTGAGAAATACAACGGCAATGGTCTCTCCAGCCCGAACAAGTCCGTTCGTATCGGCGAAAGGCGGCCGCAATCAGGAACTGGTTCTGGCCGCAATCAGTCAAAATCCCCATCTTGATGCATGGCCAGGAATCGCGCTGCTGTCCGGCGGAACCGATGGCGAAGACGGCCCCACCGACGCGGCCGGAGCCGTAGCCGACGAGGAACTCCTCCGTCGGATGGCAGTCCAGAAAACCGATCACTCTGCCAGTCTTGCCGCTCATGATTCCTATCATTTCTTTGAGGCACTCGGGGGATTGCTGAAAACCGGCCCTACTCACACCAACGTGATGGATCTTCGAGTCGGTCTTGTGACTTTCTGAGCAAGCGTTGCAGTCCCGTCGGCGGAGCGACGGGCGTACGGTACACTCGTCGCTCCGCCGACGAGACTCTTCTGCATTCAGCGAAAATCCCGGACGTAACCTGCCCGACACATCACCGGGTTCTGCCATTTGCGGTTCGGCGATTTCACCTTTATCATCCCGCGCATGTCAGAGACTTCTCCACAATTTCAGGAACGCAGCATCGTCATCGTGGGCGTTGGGCTGATCGGCGGTTCGGTCGCCGCGGCCGTGCGAAAACGATTCCCCGAATGCCAGGTCATCGGAGTCGGCCGCAATGAAGAACGTCTGGAACAAGCCCGACGGGCAGGACTTCTGACCTCATGGACGGTTGATCTCAATAAGTCCACCGTTCCCTCCGGTAGCCTTGGTGTCGTTTGTCTGCCTGTGCACCAGATTCCGATTGCGGTGACCGCACTCCTGGACGCGAACTGCGAAATCGTCACCGACGCCGGCAGCGTGAAGGAGTCGGTCTATGAAGCCCTGGGGCCAAATCCGGATAAACGTTTTGTTGGCTCACACCCCATCGCCGGAAGTGAACAAAGTGGCTTTGAACATGCCGATGCCAACCTGTTCAGAAATCGTTTATGCGTCGTCACAACATCGAGCCCCGAAGATTCTGCACTCCGTCGTGTCCAGCGCGTCATCGCGTTCTGGAGATCGCTGGGATCTTCGGTTTATTTGATGTCTCCGGATGAACATGATCGAGTTCTGGCACTGACCAGTCACCTTCCGCACATTCTCGCATCCGTCGCAGCCAGTTGTGTGAACCCGGAACTGCTGACATTTACGGGCACCGGATACCGCGACACGACGCGCATCGCAGCCGGCTCGGCAAAGTTGTGGGCATCTATTCTGATGGGCAACTCAAAGCACTGTGTTGAGGCGATCGAACAAGCCGAAGAGCAGCTTCGAAAGCTCCGTGAGTCGTTGACATCAGGCAACATCGAAGCACTGGAACAACTTTGGGAAGCCGCCGCGGCAAATCGCAGAAACCTGAACGGCAATCATTCAGCACCGTCGTGAATTGACCTGTTCTGAACACAGAGTTCGCGGAGGAACGCAGAGGGGGAGGATCTGCCATTCGACGTTCTCAGCGAACCTCTGCGACCTCTGCGTTCAAATTCGACTAAGCTTTTCCCCTGCGATTCCCCTCTGTGACCTCTGTGGTGAAATCCGTTCTGCGATTGTTAACAGAAAGTCATGGATCTCGAGGAGAACTTTCCCGGATGCTGAACCGTTGCAGATTAAACTGCTGCAGCAATGCGATCAGATGACAGACACGCTCATCCAGTGAAGTTCCGGCTCGGATGCCAACAGCGATTGTGCCAGCCGTTAACGCAGCGACGCGAGCCACACTGATGGGAAGCCCAAAAGGCTTCAGATCTGCAAAGAATTCTTCATCACTGCAGACTTCACCAAACTTTTGCCCCTGATAGTTGAACTCAATCCCGTAGAGATCTCCGCTCCATTGGTAATCAAATGGCCCAAACAGCGTGAAGCGATTCACAATCCAGAACTTGTCTTCGTTCAGTATGATTTCATTGGGAACTGAACGTGACACCAGAGTACTCTCCCGAGCCGAATGTAACGATTTTTAAGAAGCGTAAACAAAAAGGTTGCAGCGATCTGATGAACGGCTGCAGTACGATCGCGTTTCGTCCGAAAAGAGGACAGACCATTTCCGACCCCTGGAAAGACGGGGATTTTATTGAATGCAGGGGATTATACGGGGTTGACAAGGGATTCCCTGTCTGATTATCAAACGCGTGAAATGGGCGTCAGAAATATTTAAACGTTAAAGACACGGGACTTACACGAGGTTACTGGTCATGGTTTTGACTCTGGAAGCAGGCGAAGTCACAGAGAAAGACAGTTTTTCGGTCTTCGCCGGGATCGAACAATTTGATTCGGTTGTAAGTCCTCGCCTACGTGGTGATGACGACGATGACTTCGCAGACGAAGGCTTCGCTGATGAAGAAGTCGAAGACGACGAAGATGATGAATTCGACGACGAAGGTGAAGACGACTTCGACGACGATGAAGATTTCGAAGACGACGACTTCGATGACGACGAAGACGATGACTTCGATGACGATGATGAAGAAGAGGAAGAAGAAGAGGCTGAAGAAGACTTCTAACTGAGTCCTTTTGCTCAGTCACTGTCCTCAATCGCTGTCCACGAAGCGATGGTCGTGCTGATGGGTATACCCTGTTTAACCCGATGCCGCCGGCAAGGCTGCCAATGTGCAACGCCCCGCCGATGGTCTCGGGTTAAATTGCTTTTGGGGACAGGTCGGCTTCTATGTGAGCCGTCGCTTTACTCACATCATTTATTTCGAGCATCATTGTTCAGGATTCTGC
>Ga0255095_1000038_pt1 | contig 89390 bp, 63 predicted proteins | sample Colum_Law_RepC_8_2_FD_188435 | JGI IMG/M metagenome (GOLD analysis project Ga0255095, IMG submission 188435) | Freshwater microbial communities from Columbia River, Oregon, United States - Colum_Law_RepC_8d | ecosystem: Environmental > Aquatic > Freshwater > River | place: USA: Oregon...
AGGAATTCCTCCAAAGGCTGCTGCCCGGCAATCAACGCTGAGCATGTCCGAGATGGTCTGGTCGGACTGATACAGGTCTCATGATCGCGTGTTTGTTCTTTGCTCTTTGTTTCCGCACGCCCTCGAATGCTGCGACAATGATCGTCAAAGAGCCGCTGATTTAGAAAACGTCACTTCTACAGGAAGGATTTCTCTTCGGGCTTCGTCGATTTTCTGCAAAACGTCAACTAAGCTCTGCGTTTGAAGTCCGTTCGCAGAGGCGACGGAAAAATCGCGGGTGGTCTGCAATCGTCTCGTGGCATTTCGGACTGACGCCTTCATTTTTCAAACGCTAATTCTGATACATCCCATGACAGTCGAACATGTGCTGGTCATTCCGACGCCGGTTTTTCATAAGGTCGGGCATTTTCAGGGCTTTTGCGATGACATCGATAAGTATCTCGAAGTCATCCTCGATCCTCAGCATGCCAGCTATCGGCCTCGTCCGGAAATGGAACAGGACCCGACCTTCAAGCAGTTGATTCCATATTGCGTGTTTCGCTGCAATGGTGAAGTGTTTTACTATCAGCGCGGGACGGCTCAGGGAGAAGCGCGGCTGCATGCCAAGCGATCAGTCGGCGTGGGAGGGCATGTTTCGACGCTGGATCTGAATAGCCACCTGTCTCCGTACCTGGAAGGTATGCGGCGAGAAATCGAGGAAGAGGTGGATATTGAGTCCGGCTGGGCTGAAGAATGTGTGGGACTGATCAACGACGATGAAACCGAAGTGGGAAAAGTTCACCTCGGGATCGTTCACATTTTCGATTTAGAGTATCCCAAAGTTACGCCCCGTGAAAAGTCGATGATAAACGCAGGATTCGCACCTCCGTCAGAATTGGTGCGTCAAATGGACGAATTTGAAACGTGGTCCCAGATTTGCCTCAAGTACCTGGCAGAACTGGAAGCGGAGTAAACCGGCAAGGACTGCCGGATCGATTCAAGGGAGTGAACGATGAAAGCGTTAAGTGCTGTACTGCTGCCAGCACTGCTGTTGCTGGGCAGTGTTTCAACCGTGTCTGCTCAGGAAACTAAGCAGGAAAAATCAGAGTCTCCCGAAGTTCAGCCGGCACCACTGCCGGGGCAGATCTCCGAAGCCGAACTGGGTGAAATGTTGTCTGCTGTTGGCCTGAAGCCAACGAAGACAGAACAGCGTTATGATTTTGCGTTCAAAACCAGCTATCGTGGAGAAGAATGGAAGTTCTCCATGTCAGCGGTTCTGAGCCGCAACGGCCAGTCAATGTGGGTGATGGCGTGGCTGGATCAGATTCCATCAACAGCCTCAGAAGTTCCTCGCACGGCGTTGCTGCGTCTGCTGGCCGCAAACGACCGACTCGGTGAAGGAAAGTTCTTCGCCTACATCCCGACGAATAAGCGTTTCGTTATGCAGCGAGTTGTCGCAAATCGCGACATGACGAACAAGAAGATGATGGAACTGTTGCAGGATCTGGCTGCCAGTGTTGCTGACGAATACCCAACCTGGGCCGTGACGAACTGGACTCCAAAGGCCGATGCTGCCGACCAGCAGGTCGCCGAAAGTGCTGAAGCCGGCAAAGACAGCGGCCGAGCTGTTCCGACGAATCCAACCGCCGCGAATCGAGTTCCAACGCCTGCTGCGAACAAGACTCCAGCGACTGGTGCTAAGCCAACCCGAACGTCAGACTCGTCCCGAGCCCTCGACGGCAAATCGGTCAACTGATTTTCCGACAACGAGCGATCGCTCGTCATTGGCGAACATCCTCTAGGCTCGATCGTTCAGCAGACGATCGAGCCTTGTTGCGTTTTGGCAACAGCATTATTTTGGGATAAGTTTATCCAAAGAACAGGGTTGGATTGTTCTTGAAATTCTGCCCGGATTACGCTGGCAAATTCAGGCAACAGAAACGTAGACTCCAAAGACGATGTTCTCGAAGGTTGGAATCTCTATGACCTCACCCGCTCAAACCTGCTCGAACGACCAGCCGCTGCAAAGCGTGCGTGGGTTCGCGCGTCGAGGTTTGTTGCTGGTGGTGACTTTGGGGATTGTCCTTTCCTTGACTCAGTCTGCGTCAGCCTCCTGCGGAAATTACTTGTTCCGTAACGGTAAACCGGTGGCTGGTCACTCCATGCCTGAACATCAGATCGTTCAGAATGCGACAGTAGTTTTGGGCGAATTGCCCTTGATGGACGCCCCAATTCAGGCTCCGGTTCGTCGCTGTAGTGGTCCGAATTGCTCAAGCAGCCCGGTGCCTTTGGCTCCAGTTCCTGCTGTGCCAGTGAATCTGTTAAGAAGTCTCGACCCGGCCGCATTGCTGGAGCTGGCTTCTACTTCATCTGAGACTCGACGAGCGATCGAATTGCCCGAGTCTGAACGAGGTGCTCGCTACTTGCCCTCGTCGATTTTCCGACCTCCAGCGGTCTGATTTCCGCTCAGGATGCATCATCCTGCCGTCGCACGCATTCAATTTGGCGAGCGGCAGGGCGTCAGCCCTCCGAGTGCGATTCTTCCGCGACACTTTTCGCGATCTAAACGGAATCGCATTCTTCATCACAGAGGTCACAACGACCACTGAGGTGTAGCGCAGAGTGGCTACGGCAATAGCATCCAGTCCTTGGCGAGCAGTGTGATGTTCCGGTCTGTGTTTGCTTGAGAGCAACCAACCAAACCGGCCAATCGATGTGTGCTGCTCACCGTCCCGACCTTCGTCCTGATGACCATCAGTCATTGCACGAACGAACTCAGAGTGATTCGATCTCAAGTCGATCCGAGCTATTCAGACTGTTCAGAATTATTTTTCCGTCGCGATTGTGACGGCTCTTTCTTCGCAAATTCTTGTTTCTGCCAAGGACGTTTCCATGCTTTGTTCTCCACGTAAATCGCGAGGTTTCACGCTCATCGAGCTGCTCGTCGTGATCGCCATTATTGCCATCTTGATTGCCCTTCTGTTGCCTGCCGTGCAGCAGGCTCGTGAGGCCGCTCGCCGTACTCAGTGCAAGAATAATCTCAAGCAGCTGGGCCTCGCGATTCACAACTACCATGACGTCTACAACTGCATGCCAATTGCCGACGTGAACGGTACTTCGAATCCAGTCTCCGCTCACGCTCGTCTGCTACCCTACATCGAACAGTCTCAGTTGTTCGCGTTGATCGATTTCAATGTGCCCTACGATCATGTGAATAACACAGTGCCACGCAACACTGAAGTCATGGCCTTCCGCTGCCCATCTGATCCAACTCCACTGCCAGCCGCTGTCGGCGGACGCAATAACTACTACTGGAACGCCGGAAATGTTGTCGTAATGTACGCCAGCGGTGCCGCTGGTCAGCCGGAGCCTAACGGTGTCATTTACCACAACAAGAGATACCGCTTCAACGATATCATTGACGGGCTCAGCAATTCCGCCTGCATGGCAGAGAAGCTGACTGGTGACGGCAACAACGGGATCTCTTCTCCAAGAACTGATACCTTCCGCCCGGGGACATATCCCAATAACGCGGCCGAAGCGATGGCTCAGTGCAACGCGGCCAACGTCACCGACCTGTCTCAACAGGGTTATTCAAACGTTGGTGGCCCATGGTTGCAGCAGTATCATTCGACGAACCAGTACAATCACATTCTGCCACCGAATGGCCGATCCTGCATGTTTCCTCCAGGACGCATTGCCACAACCTCCAACAGCCAGCATATCGGCGGAATCCAAATCATGCTGTGCGATGGATCTGCCCGGTTCATCTCAGAGAACATCGATATCAATCTCTGGAGAAACCTGGGCAGCATCAACGGCGGCGAAGTGCTCGGTGAATTCTGAGTGTGCACCTGATTGCATAGGCCGAAGCGAATTAGCGTTCTCGTGTTGCCTTACGGGGCTGAATGATGCAAGTGGGCTGTTGATCCAGTCGTTTACCGCCCAGCCGGAGACGCCGGCCAGCACAAAAGCTGGCACTTCCGACTGGGCGGTAAACAGCAGCCCACCTGATGCGACTAAATCAACAGTCCGCAAGCCACCGGCGACGTGTGTCACAAAGACAGGAAAACACCGGAGGGCTCGCGCCCTTACGCTTCAAAATTGACTTTTTGCTTAATCTCCAGCCCTGGAAGAATCAATATGTTCGTTGGTCGATTACCGCGTCGCGGTATCGTAGGTTTGGTTCTGGCGATGATGTTTGTTGGGTGCTCATCCGGCGACGCCCCCAGCTATGCGTTGGATAAGGAACTCGCACGAAGTTCAGTTCAGAAGGCGATGCAGGCCTGGGTTGATGGAAAAAACCCAAAGGATCTGCAGCCGGATATCGTTGTGGGTGACACGGCCTGGGAACAAGGTAAGAAGCTGGTCTCCTTTGAGATCAAAGCAGACGAAGAAACCACGGACGGTTCAAATCTGTATATCCGAGTCAAACGAAAAATCGGCTCTTCGGAGTCCGATGTGACCTACATCGTTGGCACGACCCCCGTCGTCACAATCTTCCCTCAATAAATTTGCGTCAGGAATCTCTGTCATGTTGAAGAAGTCAGCATTGTTCTTCTCTCTGGCGGCCATGGGCTTTTCTGCCAGTTTTGGTGACACTCCCGTCAAGACACCTCGTCCAATCCCTGCGACGCGGGCGGAGATGAAAGAACTCCTGGAGGACATGAAAAAGCGGCCTTATCGGATTCCGCTTCCTGAACTGACAGAAAAAGAGAAACAGGAACTTGGCGAACGCAGCACTAACTATGAAGCGAGATTGAGATACAACTACATCCCGGTTGCAGAAGGAACCGTGTTCGGAGCTGGACGCCCAAGAACGGCGACTCCGCCTGGAACACCGGGATCTGCCAATGCCCCGCGTCTGGATTTCACTCGCAACGCCGACGAGAACATGACATTGACGTATCAGTTCAAGACGATGCTGTTCTGGATCGTGGCTCGTACGAATAACTGTCAATATTGTCTGGGACATCAAGAGTGGAAACTGTCCGCAACCGGAATGTCTGACGATGCGATTGCCGCGCTGGACGCGGACTGGTCGTCGTACAGTGAAGCCGAACAGGCAGCGTTCGCATATGCTCGACTGCTGACTTATGAGCCTCATCGAATTTCAGACGAAGAAATCGCCAAAGTTGCGAAGCACTACACTCCCCTGCAGATCGTCGAAATGACCATGTCGATGGGAGGCAACAATGCCATCAATCGCTGGAAGGAGGGCATTGGTATTCCGCAATCATCGGGCAACACATTTGCCGGACGCGGTGGCGCGGCTCCAGCCGCAGAGCATTCAGACACGTTTCTGACTCCGACATCCACGCGATTTAAGGATGCTCGTTCGATCGTCGCACCACTGGAAATTTTCAACGGCAAGCCCAGCGGCCAGGGCATTACGAATCGTCCAACACTGGAAACTCGCGATGAAGTGTTGGTAATGCTGGAGAAAGTTGCCAAACGAACTCCGCGATTACCATTGGTGGATGAAGCTGTGGCCGCAGCGTGGCTGAAGGACAATGCTCAGGATATTCCGGTGACTTCATGGGTACGGCTTATCGCCAACTTTCCAAATGAAGGCCGCGGTCGCCTGCCCAGTCTGGCGTCGCGTGAAAAACAAACGGGCGACCTGACCGAGCTTCAGAAAGCTCAGTTGAACTGGATCATTGCTCGCCAGGATCGAGCCTGGTACGCCGTGGGGCAAGCCTTCAAAACGTTGAAATCCCTTGGCCAGACAGAAGACCAGATCTTCGCGCTGGATGGCGACTGGCATGAACTAAGTGCTATTGATCAGGCGTTGTTCAGATTCGCAAAGAATCTCGCAGCGTCACCGATCGCTTCATCCGACGAAGACGCAGCCGCCGCGCTGCAACAGACAAGCCCAGGAACCGTTGTACAAACCGTGAACCACGTTGCCAGTTGTGCGTATTTCAATCGCGTGACGGAGGCGGCCGGACTTGCAATCGAGTAACCTTTCAGCCTGCGGTGAGTTAAAATCGTCTGTTGAAGGGTGATGGTCGTTGAATCCAATCGTGTTTCACATTATCAGCGGTGATGCCTTCTTCAGTGGTGTTGCGGTGTTGTTGGCAGTGGTTTGTTATCGCTGGTATTACAGGACGAGAACGATTGATTCCGCAAAGGTTCGATTGCTCCTGCTGATTGTGTTTCTGTGCGGGCTGATCGGCGTTGTCTTCTCCTCAACGCCGATGCCTCTGTGGTTTGCGATACTGCTCACGGGGCTCACTTTGGCGTGGTGTGGAACGCTGTGGTACGGAGCAACTCGCTGTCCCGGAACGCATCGCGCGGCTGTTATGCTGATGGTGGTCAGTTGGAGTCTTGCCGCAGCGCTGGAGTTTCCGTGGCGACAACTCCCGGTCACTGCAACGGCGCCGGTGAATGCGATGACTGTCATTGGCGACTCTGTCAGCGCGGGCATGGAAGAGGGCGAGGCGGAGACGTGGCCATCGTTGCTGTCGCGGCAGCACGACATCGAGATTCAGGATCTGTCTCATGTCGGCGAAACAGCGGGGTCGGCGTTGAAGCGTGCCAAGAAGGCCGGCATTCAACACAACTATGTCATTGTGGAAATCGGCGGAAATGACATCCTTGGGTCGACCTCTCCATCGCAGTTTGAGATTGATCTGGAGGCTCTTCTGAGCGAACTCCGCAAGGAGAATCGGCAGGTTGTGATGCTTGAACTTCCGCTAATTCCGTTATATCACCATTACGGGATGACTCAGAGACGACTGGCGAAGAAGTATGAGGTTGCTCTGGTTCCCAAACGGTATTTCCTCAGCATTCTGGCGGACAGTAGTGCGACGCTCGATTCCATTCATCTGAGCCAGTCCGGACATCAGAGAATGAGCGATCTGGTTTGGCGTTTGAGTCGTCCGAAATAAGCATTGAGCCCGCCACCGGTGTGAGTGTGTGTGAGTGTCTCCAGGACCTGGCACATTGGAAAACGATCATGAATCTGTTTTCCATATCGCAGGAGGAAGTCAGGGTACTATCGACTGATGGCTTCAAATCCGGCTCCAACCGCTGACATTCCAATTTCGGCACCGACCCCGTATTCGAATATCGAAGCGTTACCGCTATGATCTCAGCGGGACGCTAACACATTGCAGTCAAAGTTTCTCACGATCGTTTAAAGACCCTCTTCATGCAAACTCTCGTCACTGGCGGAGGCGGATTTCTCGGCCTGTACATCGTTGAACAGCTTTTGCAGCAGGGGCATGCTGTTCGAGTTTTCTGTCGAGGTCAGTATCCGGCGTTGAAGGCTTTGGGCGTGTCCACAATTCAAGGCGACCTGCGGGATGAGGCCGCTGTGAATGAAGCCTGTCGAGATATCGAAGCGGTCTTTCATACGGCGGCCGTGCCTGGAGTTTGGGGTGACTGGAAGACGTATTATGGGATCAACACGGAAGGTACAAGAAACATCATTAAAGCGTGTCAGAATCAATCTGTGGCAAGATTGATTTATACCAGTTCGCCAAGCGTTGTCTTTGATGGCGCTGACCACGTTGATGCAGATGAGTCGTTGCCGTATCCGACTTCGTGGCTTTGTCACTATCCTCATAGCAAGGCACTGGCCGAACAGGCTGTGCTGTCGGCGAACAACGAACGTTCACTACGCACCATCTCTTTGCGACCGCATTTGATCTGGGGACCTCGTGACAATCATCTGATCCCGCGGTTGATCCAGAAGGCACGCTCCGGTCGTTTGCGGCGAGTGGGTAACGGGACCAATGTCGTCTCCGTCGCCTATGTTGAGAATGCTGCGGCAGCTCATGTGCAGGCGGAACTGTCACTCAGAAACTCCACGAGCGCAGCAGGCAAGGCGTATTTCATCAACGAGCCGGAGGCTGTAAATCTCTGGGACTGGATCAACCTGCTATTGGCGAAGACCGGTTTGCCACCCGTGGAAAAGACTATTTCCAAATCCGCGGCCACTCGTCTTGGTGCGGTTCTGGAAGGTATCTGGAACCTGTTTCGGCTCGGCGGAGAACCCCCAATGACCCGTTTTATTGCGGCTCAACTGGCGGGGTCCCACAGTTACAGCATCTCCGCAGCGGAGCGGGATTTCGGCTACCGCCCCCTTTGCTCCACGGAAGAAGGACTCAGACGTCTTCAACCCAATCTTGATCGACTGAAACAATGATCTTCTGGGAAAATCAAAGTTGGTTACACTGAGCAGAAAAATACGCTGTTGAGTCCTATGATAGGCCATCAGCCAATTGATCGGGCGGATCGAGCCTGAGTCTCTGTGATTGTTCTTTGTTTCCGCGTCATTTTTCTCACCTTCGCCTGCAACTCCTCTGGAGATGACACATGAGTTGTCTCATACCGTCCTGCTTGTCGCGAATTTTGTGCTCGGCTGTTTTGTTTGGCGTGTTCATTACCGGCGCAAAGTCGGTGCGATTGAACGCTGACGAAAAGACTGCGGGCAAGGATCCGGCCCAGGCAGCCGAGGCTCCTCAGAATCCGTTCCCTGAAGCCGTGATGGTCCCGGAAGGAATTCTTGAGGGCGGTACCGAATGGCTGAACACAGAACATCCGATCGACCTGAAAGATCTGCGTGGCAAGATCGTGGTCCTCGACTTCTGGACTTACTGCTGCATCAACTGCATGCACGTTCTTCCCGATTTGAAATTTCTTGAACAGAAGTATGGCAATCAACTTGTTGTCATCGGAGTTCATTCGGCCAAGTTCGACAATGAAAAAGTTTCTCAGAACATCCGCGATGCCATTGTTCGTTATGAGATCGATCATCCGGTCGTCAACGACAGCGAAATGCTCATCTGGCGCAAGTTCGGCACGCGGGCGTGGCCGACTTTGACTCTGATTGATCCGGAAGGAAAGTATGCCGGCTCGCAGAGCGGTGAAGGTCATCGTGAATTGTTCGATAACGTGATTGGAAAGCTGGTCGAGTATCATCGCTGGAAGGGGACATTGGACGAGAAGCCGATTGTTTTCAAATCGGAAGCCAGCAAGTTTCAGCCAACGCCACTGCGTTATCCCGGAAAAGTCTTTGCCGATGCTGCTGGCCAGAGGCTGTTTATTACCGACAGCAATCACAATAGAATTGTCGTCACGTCAATGGCTGGCGAACTGCAGCAGATCATTGGCAGCGGCCGCAATGGCCGTGCTGATGGGGCGTTCGAAGCGGCTGAGTTCAATAGGCCGCAGGGCATACTGCTTCTCGGCAACAAACTCTACGTCGCTGACACGGAGAATCATCTGATTCGCGTTGTCGACCTCGACACAAAAACAGTCTCGACTCTGGCCGGCAATGGACGTCAAGGGCAGCCCGGTGGAATGGTGAACGGGACGATGCTGGAAACGGCTCTGAATAGTCCCTGGTCAATCGCACATGCCAATGGCATTCTATTCATTGCAATGGCGGGACCGCATCAGGTCTGGGCGCATCAACTGGGAACGAATTTGATCGGTGTCTATGCGGGCTCGGGACGCGAAGATGTCACCAACGGGCCGCTGGCCACTTCAGCATTTGCGCAACCATCAGAAATTGTGAGCGATGCGGAAGGCAAGTTCCTGTATCTCGTCGACAGTGAAGGTTCGGCGATTCGTAAGGTCCCAACGAACCCTGCCGGCGAAGTCACTACTGTTGCAGGTACGTCCGAGCTTCCTCGCGGTCAGTCGCTATTTGCTTTTGGGGACGTCGACGCAGCCGGCAAGAATGCTCGATTCCAGCATCCGCTGGGCATCGCAATCTCCGGAGAGAGTTTGTTTGTTGCAGACTCCTACAACCACAAGTTGAAGACCATCGACCTGGACAAGCGAAAATCTTCCACATGGGTCGGTAGTGGTAAGCCGGGCAATACCGTTGATCCGTTGCAGCTGAATGAACCAGGTGGACTTTCCATCGCTGATGGCAAGCTCTTTGTCGCCGACACGAATAATCATCGCATTCTGGTGATTGATATCGCGAGCAAGCAGACGACCGTACTGACCATCAACGGCCTGACTCCGCCAAATCCTCCGAAACAGACAGCGATGCCTGACATCAATGACGCCATCGCCGTTGAGGCGCAGAAACTGGCGGTTGGAGAAAAATTGAAGTTCAATGTGACGCTGACCATTCCGGAAGGTCAGAAACGCAATGACCTTGCCCCGGTCACATGGGAAATCTTTGCCGAAACAGAGCAATCGATCGTTGCAGCTGACCAGCTTGGCGTTCGTGACGAAGCGACAGCGAACGACCAGAACATCGCTCAGTTTGAAGTTCCTTTGACGGGCACTCCTGGCGAGGCGACGTTCATCGTGCGAATGAGTTTCGGCTACTGCGGTACCGAAGAGAACGCTCTGTGCCGCCTTGCGACCGCTTCCTGGAAAATTCCGGTGGTGCTTAACACCGACGGTGGCGTCAGCGAAATTTCTCTGACGTTTCCGAAACCATGATCTCCGTAAACCGGCCAGGACAAATGTCTCGGCAGATGCCGACTAACTGATCTGTTGGGCTTCCAGTGGCAGCCGCAGTTCGAAGGTCGTTCCGCTGCCAATTTCAGTCCGACAACTGATGCTGCCTCGCAGTTCACGAATGCGTTCCGCCACAATGTAGAGTCCCAGTCCGGTCCCCTGTGGTTTCCCAGTGACGAATGGCTGAAACAGTGAATTCTGCAACTCCGGACTGATCCCCGCACCATTATCAACGACCTGGACTTCAATAATGCCGTTGACGACCTGAGTCGTGATGAGGACTCTCGGCATGGAGCAGTTCTGGCAGGCTTCGATTCCGTTCTTGATGAGGTTAAAGAAGATTTCGCTCAGAGTGGCGTCGGTCGCTGCGACGATGGCCTGTGAAGCCTGCAGTTCTGTCTGAACCTCCACGCCGTATTGCCGGGCCAGATGCCCAAGAATTCCAAGAAGCTTATGAATCACAGCATCCGGCTCTGAACGTCGGCGGGTGTCATCAGCCGGACGAGCAGACTCGAGCAGTCGTTGTGTGGTCGCGGTGAGCCGATCAATCTCAGTCAGGATCATCTGCACGTCTTTGCGATGCTCATCTCGACTCGCCAGATCTTCCGCCAAAAGCGTGGCAATCGTTTTCATCGAAGATAATGGATTGCGAATCTCATGAGCCAATGAGCCGGCCAGCAGGCCAAGTACCGACAGCTTCTCCTTCTGCATCGCCTGACGCTCAGCCACCCTGCGAATTTCTTCTCGCTGCTGATTGAACAAGACAGCGGCAAACTGATCAAACAACAAGCCCAATGTATTCCGCTGCTCAGACGTCAGCCGATCGGATCGTTCTCGGACGCCGATCAGCACCATTCCTTCCACGTCTCGATAACTGCAGCGAAAAGCACTGCCAATCGGAGCATTCTGCATCCATTGTCGCAGTCCCTCATGCTGAACCGTCAGTTGCTCTGCCGTGATCAAATGCCTTGCCTGCAACAGTTGCCGCAACTCCGCTTCCACCGGAATCTCCGTGGATACAGACGACGGGCAGCAGACGTCCATGTCCGTACCGACGCGAACGATGATTCGCACCGAAGACACCTGCAGGGAACTCCGCAGGGCCTCGCAGAGCCAGCGAGTCAATGTCTCAGGCGTTTCCGCAGATCGCTGCGAAAGCTGAACTGACAGTTCTCGCGAAGCATCGCGAACACGCGTCACGGAACTGCTGAGCAGATACTGCAATGATTCACTGACTCGCTCCCGCAACGGACGCCAGGCCATGATCAGAGCCACAAACAGCACAATCTCCAGAACCACAAAATCAAACCGTGATCTTTGCTCCAGAACAGCAGTGAGAGGAGCGATCGTCACGTGATGTAACCAGACGACGGCGATGAGGCTGCCTCCATAAACCAGCGTACGCTCGAAAACGATCGGCATAAGGCGGTGGCGAAAGACATACCACGAGAACATCAATGCAGGCACAATCGGGGATAAGGCAATTACCATGCGCAGAGTTGGCTCGCCGGGCGATGTTGTCGGAACAAACAAATAGGCCACCACCATGACACTCATTGCCAACAGCATCAGGCTGAAGCGACGAATGAACGGCATCAATTGAGGTCGATGCAAACTCTGACATGCCTTGTGGAAACAAAACGCAGCGCCGCAATTGGCGACCACCAGCCAGATCATGAATGGCATTGTGAAGGAATGGACACTGACTCGAAAATCCCGGCTCGGGTTCGAAAACAAATGAGCGGCCACAGGGCCGATGAGCAACAGCGGGAAATAAACCAGCACGTAGCGATAGTCGACCGGCGGCCGCGGCCGATCCCCAGTATGCAGAACTCGTAAACCACCGTGCAGCACGGCGGCAGGCAACAACATCAACCCCGCGGCCATCATCGTCATACAGCAGACATCCAGCCGCACGGCCGTCAGCCCAAGAGAGTCTGCCAGAAGGCTATGCAGAAAATCTCCGACGTGAAGCAGCCACAGGCCCACAAAGGACCATGTCAACCACACGGGCACTTCTGGCCGGTTGCTGCGTTCCAGCAGGACCAGCAGCAGCACGGTGTCGATCACCGCAGCAAAGCCCAGCAGAAAGGTTTCAATGGTCGCCAGCATTGTGCACACAGTTCGACAAAGTCAAAGAATTCGCAGACACCGACGCCGACTGCGTTCTGTAATCTGCACCACATATTAATAGCCGGCAGGGCGGACCAGCAGCAGGTACCCCGACCAAATCCGGCAAAGTTCGATCCGACTGATCTTGTGAATGCCATTTGCCGGATCCCCAACCATGACGAGTTCAGTTCCCATCTGGTACAGCACGACATAGTGTCCATCGGTCAAATGCGCGATAGCCGGAAGATGGACGTCCACCAGGTGATTGACATCGACGCGCACAGCATCGGCCTGGAGCCCTGACTCTCGGGCGATCTGCCTCAACTCCAACAGGCTGAGTCCAACCTGTGCGATAGTGAGTTGCCCCCGCAGACTTTCGAGGCAGAATGGCTGATGATGAAAACGCAGAATCATGGCAAGGGAAGCAAGGCCGCAATCCGCTTCAGCCACTTGCCCAACCCATGGATAATCATGAAGGACGGGGCGGTCCAGCCTGAGTGATTGTGCGGAATGATCGGCGGAAAATGTTGGATCCAGAAAGACGGACTTAGCGAGGCTCAGGCAGCGAGTCTGTGACAGTGAGACGACAGAAGGCAGATTTGTCGATCCGATCAGTGCCCGCGCACCAAATGAATCTCCGGGTTCCAGTTCACCTACGATACCATCCGACGTGTGGACTGTTACGCTTCCATCCAGAATCCAGAACCAGCGATCCTCGGCAATACCTTTTGCCTGGATAGTCCTGAGGGACTGAAAATGCTCCTCCTGCATCAGATCTGTGTACGTCAAAGCCGACGGGGCCGACATGAATCCAAGGAAGGGTCGACCGCATTTGTAGCGGATTGCCGCATGAAGTCTCAGAAATCGCTTTAAATGAGGCCCAATGCTGGCATCCATCGTCAACTGTGCGATCAGTGGAGCTATCGGGATTCGCAGAAGAGTCGACGGTTCAGTCGCTCGGCACGTGGCAGAATTCTTATGAGGCCGCAGCAGAACATAGTCCCCCAGCAACTCCCCAGACCGAGCGATACCGAGCGTGACTTCGCGGCCGTCCATTTTCTTGCGAAGAATTCGCACTGCGCCAGACACAATCAGAAACAACCACGCACCAACCATCCCCTCCTGAAACAGAATTTCACCGGTTGGTACTTCAATCTCCTGGCTGTCTGCCAAAACACTGTCCGTTTGCAATGGCGACAGCAGACTGAACAGCGGAAAACGACTTAGCACGTCTCGGAACACGAAATCAGATCCAGCAGAGGGAAGGAAACAGCAGTGCTCTGCAGTTTCTCATTCAGCCACTGATTGAACAACCGCTGACGCACGACCTCCGTCGTTTCCGTGTCGAAAACTGCGGGTTGCACGGCTTCCGGAAGCAGTAGGACCCAGCCTCTGTCAGTCGAGAAGGGGCCGATCACGGTTCCATTTGTTGAATCAGCCAGTTGTTGGCGTACAGCCAACGGTAAAGAAGAGCGAAACACTGGGTTCATCCTCCCGCCAAGCTCAGCGGAGGGATGTTGAGAGTAAGATGCGGCTAGCTCAGAGAAATCCGCTCCCTCCTCAAGCACCTTTGCCAGAAGCTCTTCAGCGAGAGCCTGCTGAGAGACTTCAATAATCTGCAACATCAGACGGTCCCAGGCAGATGGATCTGCAACAAACGAATCCACGGCACCTTTGGTGATGTCCGCAAACGCGAGCTTCTTCCGTAATGGATGCTCGACGAGAGCTTCAAAGTCAACGACCGAGAGACCATTCTTTACGAGCCATGCCCTCGTTTGTTCTGCACTCGCAAGTCCTTGCCTCCGCCGGAACAGGTCCGCGGCCTTCTGCAGCTCTTCGTCTTCGACAACAATTCCTCTGTCAGCCGCGTATTCAGCGAGGATCTCATCCACGAGGGCTTCCTGCAGAATCGACTTGAGGCGTCCGCCGAAATCCAGTCGGCGGAAAAACTGTGTGAGATCCAAAGAACGATTCCGGAAAGAAAACACACAGACAGAACTGAGGGCCGAGGCATCGGTAGCCAATGGTATTAATCCTGAGAGAGAGGCACAAACATCGACAAAGATGGAGGCGGAAAGGACCTTTGCCACTAAACGATGAACGTTCCGGCGACGACTCCCAGACCTTTCAGAAATGTTCTGGCTACGGCATCGGCACTCCAGTTCATGGAGCTGGAGAAATTACTCATTGTCGCCTCATAGCGAACGCCATCCGTGTCCGTGTAAAGGATCAGCCCCTTCACGCTGTCAAAGCCATCGACGGCGACCCAGTGCAACATCGGTATATTGATGCCGATCCCACGATACGAGTACTTCTCATTGCCGACTGAAACCATCGCGACCACTGGACGGCCCTGTTTTAACTGATTTACTATCTCGCTGACACTGGATCCGGTTTTCAGGCTGAAAGTGTGATTGCTGATCCCGGACTTGTTCGCATTCATCGATCTTACGAGGGCCGCTCCCTCAGTTCCCAGGTTGATACGGGATACGGTTGAATTTCCTGACGCGGAATCAATCAATTGCTGATGCGTAACCGTACCGCCATAAGCCTGCATAACTCGCCATGCGGAATTCGGACCACACTTATTTGTCTGCTGCGGCGTACCGCCCGGAAGTCGAATATTGACTTCCTCGGATGAGGAAGTCACATGCTCACGAGGATTTGAAAGCCAAGCAACGTCTGTGCCGTCGCCGCCATAATGCTCGTCCATACCGGCACCACCGCTCAAACTATCATTTCCCTCGTCGCCCCAGAGTCGGTCCACATCAGCATCACCGTACAACGTGTCGTTGCCGGTGCCTCCCATCAGGTCGTCGTTGCCCGCTCCACCTCTCAGCATGTCACTGCCACTGTCGCCCCAGAGTTTATCTGCGTCGTCTCCGCCCCACAGTTTGTCGATTCCATCTCCGCCCGAAAGTTCATCGTTCCCACCGTTGCCCGACAGACTATCGGCACCGCTGTTTCCATAAAGCTGATCATCTCCGCTTCCGCCTTCTATATCATCATCGCCAGCTCCTCCGTGAAGCCGATCACTTCCACTGCCACCGACGATTTCGTCTTTGCCTCCGTAACCCTTGATCGTGTCGTTTCCAGACCCGCCGGAAAAGTAGTCCGCCGCATCGTATCCTTCGAGATAGTCATCGCCGCCATTTCCGTAGCCGCGTACCGGAAGATTCTTCACGCCATTAACAAATCGATCATTACCACTACCGCCCTGGAACTCCACTTTCTTCACTTGAGAGCTTGAGTAAGTCCATTCCCTGCCATCTGCCTTATCCTTGATCTTGATCCCGGATCCTGACGCGCCCACCTCCACACTGGTTGCACTATTGTCTGCCTTTACCACCAGTGTCGTGCCACTCATCCAAAGCGACGATACTGACATTACCTGGCGCACTTCCAGGACCTCCATCGCCTGCCCGGAGAACGACGCCTTCTTTCTACGGCCCGCGCCGAAGATCTCGGCCATTTCCTGCTCAGAGAGGCTTTCAACCGGAGTCAGGTCTTCAATACGAATGCGGGGGACTGATGCAGACATTGTGATCCTTTCGGGAATTATGAGCGATGACAAGAGTTTTGTACTCAAAACGAACTACGCATCAGCCGGAGATTCATTTCAGAATACTTCCGATTTTGCTTCTTTCCGGCCTATCAGAGCTGTGCGCGGAAGCGATCAACTTCCTGACAGAGGAGGGGGCGGCAGGAAAACCCGGACTTTGGGCGGGCGTATCCGAAGAACAAGGCACTTCAGAGGGTAGATGAAGTTATTACGGTATCGAGAATTTGCCTCGTCAACTGCCGCTCAACAACTGGCCAGGAATCCAGTAGCAAAAGATCCTGTTTACTCAACTAACGGGGCATTTCGACGGACGTCGGCAGCCCATATTTTCTGCAAAACGGATCAGCAGCAACCTGCAGTTTTTAATTGGCGAAGGACACGCAGAGTTCATCGGCGGTTTGACGAATAACTTGCACCACGATCGCCCTGCGAGCGGCGGAGGCAAGACTGCCCTCCTGATGCAACATCTGCAGAAGTTCTTCCAGCAATGCTTCGTGCTCACCGGCCTATGCGACAACTGACTTAGCAAAACTTGATATGCGAGAATCGACCTCCTCTTCTGGTGCGGTTACAAGGACGTAAGATCTGCCGGGGGCTCACCAACTCCGGATGATCCACTTTCTGCAGCTCGTTCTTCTGCGTTCAGTTGGGTCAGATACTGCTTTCGAGCCCAGTAGAGAGATTCGCAAAACTCGTCGACAGCATCAACGGGGATCGTCAGTGTCGAAAGTTCCTGCTTTGTTGAAACCTGAGTAACACGGATGACTGAGCCATTCAGCTCAACCTCAGGAATGAGCATCTGATCTGACATAGAACCGAAGTCCTCTTGAAACGAAAAAGTCGACGATGAAATGAAACGGTGCATCCCAATCTGTCGTTACCACGGACGATTCGAAAGACTGGAAATGACGCTGTTGACTTGATTTGCCGCGGAGTTCACAGCATTCGAAACGGATTTGATTGCATTATTAAGGTTGGCAGCGCCACTTCCAACGGACTGCAAAACGCTGCGAATCGTCGCATCAGTGGCCCCGGCTCCATTTCGGAGTGCCGCTGCAATCACATTGGCGTCGTTGGTGACTGCTCGCAACCCTTTTCCAACATCCGTGTGTGTGGTCCAGTTGATGCCATTGTAGATCGCGTCAGCGATCGTCCTGTACGACGCGCCAATTGAATTTCGCATAGCGCCGGCGATTGCAGAGGCGTCTCGTGTCACAGAGCCCAGTCCTGCCGCGACGTCACGATGAGTGGTCCAACTGATTCCATGCCACATGGCGTCCGAAATTGTGCCAAAAGAGGCCCCAAGCGTGTTTTTCAGCGTTCCCGCGATCGAACTGGCACTCCGTGTAAGACTGCCCAGTCCAGCGGCGACATCTCGATACCTTGTCCAGCCAATGCCATTGTACATCGCATCGGCAATCGCAGAATACGACGCGCCAAGCGTGCCGGATAGTGCCCCTGCAATCGAGGCGGCATTTCGCGTCAGCGATCCAAGTCCGGTAGCAACGCTACGATATGTAGTCCACTGAATTCCACGATACATGGCATCCGCAATGGAACTGAGATTGGTTGTAACCTTCGAGGACAATGCAGCCGCAATCGCGGTTGCATCGCGGGTCAAAGCCCCTAATCCTTTTGCAACATCACGAATTTTTGTGTCGCTGATGGACCACATAGCATCCGCGACGGAACTGAGATTCCCCGTTACCCTGCTATTCAGGGCCTGAGCGATCCCGGACATATCGCTGGAAACTCGTCCAAGTGCCTGGGCCACTCCGCGTGCGGAATCTCCCACCGAAACCAGTGCGCCCGCAAGCTTGTTCAAATCTGCTCCGGCTCGCTTCCAGACCTGAGTCGAGATTTCCCGCAGGCCTGCACCAACTGACTTCAGGGCGCCCGCGAGTTTATTCAGATCACTGCCTGAGCGTTTCCAGATTTCATCGGCAACCTCACCTGCGCTGGCTCCCGCTGCATTCAAGGCCGATGCAAGGCGGTTCAGACTTCCGCCCGCGCGGCTCCACACCTGTGTCGCAATTTCTGCGATCGATGCGCTGGCAGACTTGAGTCCCGCTGCGAATTTGCTCAGATCATTGCCGGCGCGGTTCCATAGTTCCGTAGCGATTTCTCCCACCTGCCCCCCCGCCGCTTTGAGTGCAGAGCCCAGCTTGTTGAGGTCTCCTCCCGCACGGTCCCACACTTGTGTCGCAATCTCCCCGAACTTCGCCCCCGCTGACTTCAATGCTCCGGCGAACTTGTTCAGATCGTTGCTGCAATGCGACCAGAGAGGAGCTGCGATTTCACTGACCTGCTTGCCGGCCTTCGATAGTGCTGCAGCCGCCTGATCGACTCGCATGTTGAAGTCGACAACCAGCTTTTTCACTGTCTCGGCCATGCCCGAGTCGTTATAAATGATCGCAATGGCTGCGGCGACGAAATGCGGATCATGAGTCGCAGCGGCGGCCGCGAAGATGACCTGTTTTCCCTGACTCTGCAGTCGCTCTTTATATTCCGCCAGTTGGTCCTGAATGTCTCCGAGTGAAACTTTGTTGCTGCGATATAGAGGAATTGCCCGAGCCTTCGGTGCTCCGTTCTCTGTGTAGAGCCACACGTCCTTATCCCATTGATCAAATTTGACCAGGCCGAGCTCGCCCTGCACCTGCAAGGTCAGATCGACCCCGAGACCAACGGCAATCTGATCGGGCTTGATATCAGAGACTCGCAACTTCAGTGTGTCTGTGTAAGGAGAGACAAATGTCATATCGCCGTACGCTTCAATTCCAACCGTGCCGGTGATTCTCAGGAAATCCACGAGAAACAAAATATCTCCTTCGGCGACAACGCTGGCTTCGAGTTTTCCTCCCAGCTTAAAGTTGGGTTCAATATCCTTCGCGGCCGCACCTTTCTTAGCTCCCTCGATATAGAAGCCCATGCTGTCGATCCCGGTCAGCATGTTAATGTCGAAAAAGAAGCCCGGCGTCAAATTCACCGCAACCGTTGCATTGACAATGCCAAAGTAACTGGCGACGACGGTTTCAGGAATGACCGTAATCTTCGCCAAGTCCTTCTCGAAACGCTGGTCGATCTCGAGGCTTACAATGTCGTAAGTCTCACCACTCAACATGCGACCAATGCTGGCAGGATTAAACAGATCAAATCGAAAATCCAGTGTGTCTCCGGGAACAGATGGTGCCGCCTTGCCCTTAAATGCCAGAGGAGCGATCACGTACTGCATGGCCTTTGGTATATCGAGAAGGTCCATCACGTTCTGTTCGAGCAAAGGAATCTTTGTCCCAAGGAACTGCTGAGTCGATTCCGGGATTGGATTGTTTTCTGCAATCCGATTCAGCATGTAGTTCTTCAGAGCATCCTCGACACCGTCCGCTTCCTGAAAAGCAGCAACAATTTCGGTCAGTGACGTTTTGTTGATGCTGTAGCTCAGGTTCTTCGTGGCAACGTCATAAGAAACGCCCGCTGTCCAGGAAATGGAATCTGGCAGCAGCCCATTCAGCGTACTGCGAATGAACGTCGGCAATTGCTGGACGGGGCTGTTCATGCTCATCTTCGCGTCCAGCTTCAGTCCGGCATCCGCGACCGTCACGAAGGAATTCCCTGACAGATCCGCAAGATACAGCCGTTCGTCTCTTCGCGAGTCGCCGTCCAGAACGGTTGTTGACAGAGATGCATTTATAATCTGCTGCCCCTTGGGAATGGAGACGGTAACATTAGTGAGCTTAGGTATCTTTGCCTGTCCTTTAAACTCGCTGGCCGTGCCTGCAGTAATCTTCATCCCGACTGCAGATCCCTCCTGAAGGAAGAAGCCGCCCTTCACATCCACTCCGAATGTCATCTTGATGTCATACTGCGGCTGAGCTGTAAAGGTGCCTCCAAACTCGAAGCCAATACCGTTTCCATCGGTCTTTCCGAACGATCCGGTCGCCGTTCCGGTAATCGGGCTGCCAAGTTCCTGACGTTGCCAGGTCACTACTAACACATCTGACATATTGCCAGCAAGCAATTGACTCAACCCAACGGTTGACTTGATCTGAAATCCGCGATTCGCCAGGTAGTCACGGACACTTCCCTGCGGCAGTGTGAGGTTCAGCATGGAATTGACCTTGCGAGTCAGGTCCGATTCGATCCTCTCCCCAACGACAGGAATGTCGGAAACTCGATCCGCAAGCTGTCGAGCTTTCTCCGCGAGACGTCCGGTCGCCTGCACGACAGTCCTCGCCGCGGCGTCGGTGATCGCATTGTCAACAGCGGCCTGGTCGATTTTTAAGTCGGCCTTACCCAGAGACGCATTCCACTTCAACTGTGCCGGAACAGAAACAGGGGCCGACAAACCCGGGACTTTAAATTCAGCGTTCAGTTGCTTAAAATCCATTTCTCCCTCGAAGACATCATTGGACTTAAAGCCGCTGAAGAGTTTATCAACAGCCAGATATAGATTCTCTCCGGTATTCGCGTCGCCATCATTGACTTTAAAAGTGCTGGAGCCTTTAACATTCCCAGTGCCTGTGAGTGACAAACCCACTTGAGAGTTTGGGCTTGCCGATGTTGTGATCGTCCCCGTAGCCTCTACCTTTGATGTCAGAGTACTACCTTCTCGCACAAACGCACGACCGGATCGGTCCAATCCAAACACCAAGTTTCCGGAAATTTCCAGCGTCCCGCTGACGCTGCCTCCCATGCTGGCCGCAACCTTCTTATTTCCAATTGTCATCTGCTCGGATTTAGCTGTACTGAGCGTAACTGTTTCCGATTCAGTTCGCTGGAACCGAAGTACAATCAGGTCCTGCCTGGCGGCTGTGCGGTTCGACAGGAATTCATCAATCTCATTGAGGCTGGCTCGGGAAATGACTGTGATCCCCGCTGCACGAAGCGAAGCCTGTGTCTGTCCCTGAACCTGACTACCAAGAGCCTTATCAAGTACGCTCAGAAACTGCTTTCGCGCGGCCTCGGTGTTAAACGCAATATTATTGTTTCCGGCAGATATGCTTCCTGCCTGCTTCCGAATCTGTTGCAGGGCATTCACCACGGCCGGCACCATCTGCTGAGGCACCAGGGGGTCGACAGCAGCCGCAGCCTGAACGCTGCTTCCGGCCTGCTTGTCTGTTGGAGACATCGCCACCGTCACAGCCGACATGACTTGTCGAACTTCGAGCACTTCCATGGCCTGACCAGAAAACTGCCATTTACCCTTTCGGCCGGCCCCGAAGATCTCGGCCATTTGCTGTTCGGTCAGGTTTTCCAGCGGTTCCAGGTCTTCGATGCGGATGCGGGCGGTGCGAACGGTCATGTTCGGATTCCTGATGAGCGTGAAAGAGCATGGCTCTTGATGAAGAGGACTACGCACGGGCCGGATGCTTCATTTCAGAGATTTCGGGAATTCTTTTGTTGTGTGCGAATGATCAGTCCGCCCCACTCCTGAGTAGGATGGGCATTCCTGCCCGTCGAATCACTGCAGGATGACAGTCGGACAAGAATGTCCAACCTACGTGGTCAGTGGTCGCTAAACTACGGAGTCGTCGCCATATCACGCAGCTTGAGCGTTTCGATGGCTTTCAGGAACAGTGCCTGATTGCTGGCAAACGTGCCGGAAGGGCTGGTTAGCAGTGCCACAAGGACATCCTTTTCGCGAGGAATGGCGATCCAGTGTTGAGTCGTCTTCACGGGGCCTTTTCCATCGATTGCACTACCGTTGCCCTGGCCTTCGACGATCATCCACATGGCGTCTCGGCCGGCAATTTTGCGGACTTCTTTTTCCAGCACCGTGGCCGAAAGCTTTTCTTCCTGAGCTTTCACATTCTCGGCCAGCAGCCACGAAGCATCCACCAAATCGCCGGTTTCCTGGATGAACAAACTTAGCGAAACTCCACCGGCCTTCGAGAACGCGGAGCGGGCAAGACCGGGAACGGTGACCGATTCCAGCGGCGCCGGTTTCCAGTCGTCGCCTGTGCTGATGGCGAAGCGATACTCCGAGTCGAAGTATCGCCCCGGAACAGAAAGAATTTCCTCACCTGTTCTCAATTCGAATTCCGTTGCCGACAGCAGACTCACATTGCCTGCTTCGTCCGCTGTGTAGTAAACAAACCGACCATCGAGAGTTTCGCGATCAGCGTCCAGAACGGAGCCACCGACATCGAATGTGATGGATTTTTGTTTCGGCAGAATCAAGGTCGACCACTTCACATGCAGATCTTCAGCATTATGGGCCATCAGCAGGCTCTGATCGTAGCCAACATAAACGGTATCGCCGCCGGGGCTCCAGGCACTGGCGGAATAGTAATGCGAGAGCGGCTCTTTGCGGGCCATAAGTCGGGATCCATCCGGTCGATACAGGGAAATAATGCCTGCCAGCTGGAGATATCGCGAACCATCAGGCGCCCACGCGGCTGCAGCAGGGGCCTGTCGAACACGTTCCGTCACGTCGTCAGCAACATTCACGTGGAAAGCATCCGGAAAAAACACCTCTCTGCCATCGGGGCGCCATGTCGCAACATTTACGTGAACATTGGGATTACCAGGAACCTCCGTCAGCGGAGAGATTTTTGATTCTGTCGAATCCGGATGAATGTGATAAATTCTTTTCCCCGAATGAGCCAACAGCATGCCCTGCTTCGACCAGCCGACAGTCACTACTGTGGCTTCGCCAGTCTCGATATCGTGCAACGTTTGGCCACTTCTATCAAGGATCAAGATGTGGCCGTTCCATGTTCCTGTCGCCAGTTGCGTCCCATCGGGATTCCAGGCAAGGCTGCTGTACCGCCCGGCGACCTCCCGGAAGCTGCCTTCCGTTTCACCAATTCGCAGGCGATTTGAATGGGGAGAGAGGACGGCTATGTGACCTCCATCAGGACTCCAGGCGACCCGTGCTCCATATGCAGGCTCGTTCAGCGGCATAATGCGTTGAGCCGTTCCGTCAGATGACCAGATACGAATGCAATTGTCGTTCTCGCCCACGGAAGAGATCAAAGTCCCAGAAGGATTCAGACTGATCGAGGAGAGTCTTGTCACCGTGGCACCGGAATCAAACTCGATCGTCTTCAGAGACTCATTGCACACGGCCAGACGACCTGCGGCAACGACCAGGTGTTTTCCGTCCGGCGACCAGTCGATGGCTGTAGGGATCGTAGCACTTTCGGCTGACACATAGATTCGTTCAGTGGCGGGCGTGGACTCACCAGACTTAGGGTTCAGATCGTAGAGATTATCCCGCCAGATCGTCAGGTGTTCGCCGTCCGGACGCCATGCGGCGGCACAGAATGTCTCGGAAGGGAATTCCTTCAAAACACTCCCATTGGCATCGCAGATCACAAGCCGATCGGGCAGCGACAATGAGATCCTGTCTTTGGAACTCCAGCGAATGCGATGATTACCGCTCGAGGGGATATCAATTGTCTGTTCCAGTTCATACGTGTCCGCATTCCAAATCCGGGCCTTGTCGAGATTCCAGACAACAAATCGCTGGCTATTGGGAGACACTGCCAGAATGCCGAAGTGACTATCGAGAACCGGCGGACTTTCCGGAAATGATTTGATCACCAATCCGTTTTTGTCTCGAACGTCCAGGCGATTCCTTCCGGCACAGATCAATCGGCCGCCATCAAAGGTCCATGCAACGGCCATCAGTGGGGCGCCGCGTGAATCATCCAGGAACTCCTCGTGCACGAGTTGCCCATCAACCTTCCAGATTCGAAGCAGTATTCCGCTGCTGGCCGCAACCGCAATCTGCTGACTGTCTGGATGCCATGACAAATCACAAACTCCATCTCCACCTCCAATCCCAGGCAACAGTTGGTGCAGCTTCATACTGGCTGCCTCATAGATGCGAACATGGCCATCACTACCGCCCGTTGCGAGCCATCTGCTGTCAGGACTGTATCGAGCTACCTGGATCAATCCTCGCGAATGAACTGTGTCGACGTTCCAGCGGTCAATCCCCTTAAATTCCGTCGGACGCTCAACCAATCCCGGAATCGCGAAGCCTTCTTTCATGGTCGACCAGCGAGGTTCCGCAGAAGCCCACGAAGGTAGTGGCCCCGCAGGCCAGAGCTTCGGCTTGTCTGTAGACGCTGACTTTCCGAGATTGTTTCCGTTGTGTGCCTGGAGTTCCTTTTCGGTAACGACTGGCAACTTCATTTCTTTGGTGTCTGTTGCGTCACTCACACCGGACGCTTCCTCACGAATACTGACCTTGCTGCCCGGTTGGACGTCAATGTCCGCCACGATGCCATCTGGAACACGGATGGTGGTTTCCTTGCCGTCTTTGTTGCGGATCGTGATGATCAGAATGCCCAGCATCAGCAGCAAGCCGCCCGCACCAGCCGCGAGAGCCAGCTTGTTCCCACGCGGTGGCCGTGGCGGGGTTCGTCGAACAACAGGCTGCGGAACGATCGTCACCTCAGCGATACTTGTACTGACGATCGGCTCGACTGGGCTCCGAGAACCATTACTCAGAGTTTCCAAGCTGCCTGCCGTGCCTGCGGATGGATTTTTCATCGCCTGTTCGATGTCCGCTAATCGCTGGCTCACGAGGCTCGCCGTTTGCGGTCGCTGGTCTCGATTCTTCTTCACAAGCTCAGCAATCAGAGTCGCCAGTTGCGGATGAATCTCGGGGGACAGAGCTTCAATCGGCTGCGGTTCATGATGCACAACTGCCATCAGCGTCGCGGTCAGATTGTTGCCTTCAAAAGCCGGCCTTCCGGTCGCCAGATGGTACAGCACGCTGCCCAGACTGAAGAGGTCACAGCGGTGATCAACATTCTGCCCCTGAGCCTGCTCGGGGGCCATGTATTTCGGCGTGCCAAGAACCATGCCGGACTGAGTCAGCTCGGTATCATCGGAGACAGATCGAACAAGGCCAAAGTCCAGAATCCTTGCTCGCCCGGTCTTCTGTTCAATCCAGATGTTGTCCGGCTTGATGTCGCGATGAATCAATCCACGCTCGTGAGCAGCCGACAATCCGGCCGCGACCTCCTTGCCGATACGTACGACCTCAGACTGCTGCAGCCGACGTTCTCGCTCAAGCTTCGTCTTGAGCGATTCGCCCTTCAGAAAAGGCATGGCAATAAACGGCACACCCCGATCTTCCCCGACCTGATAAATGTGCACGATATGGTCGTGCTCAATTGCCGCGGTACACTGAGCTTCACGCAGAAATCGATCCTTCGCCGATCGACTGGCGGCAATCGACGGCTTCATAACCTTTAAGGCCACTTGCCGTTTCAACAGCGGATCTTCAGCGAGGAAGACGACACCCATACCCCCGCGACCAAGGATCTGCAGCACACGATAATTCCCCAGTCGCCCGATCTCATCCGGTTGCTGCGGCGGGGCTAGATAACTGATGTCTTCCGCGGAATCGAAATCGGCTTTTGAGGGCTTCGAATTTCCCGGAACATCATCATCGCCCAGTGACATGCCAATCTGGGTCTGCTCCGGCAGTGATGTCGGTGAGTCAGTTCGCAGCTTCTTTGCTCGGTCGATCAAAGCCTCAACTAACACTTCGTCGCGAGAATCTTCAAAGCGGATCGGGCTGGCTTGCCGAAACGCGGTGATTTCATTTTCCGGAAATAGCGTCTCAGCACTTAGCGCACAGGGATCGCATTCCAGCAAATGAGCTTCAATCCGGCGAACGGAATCAGAGTCCGATTGCTCTGCCAGCAGCTTCAGCAGTTGGGAGGGATCAGGGCATTCTGAGCGATTCATAACGGATCTCAACAGCGGAAGAAGGTCGACAGAGTTTCTGATTGTAAACTACGCACGAGTGGTCGAAAACATTTCAGAGCGATCCCGATTTACTCCAGCAGACCCGCGAGCTCATCGCGCAACCTCCTTAATACGCGGCACTTAGCAACACGAACTGCATTCGGAGAAATACCCAGTTCCACAGCCACCTCCCCTGCGGATCGGTCTTCGGCCACGTATTTCCAGCAGGCCGTCCAAGTGACCGGCTCAAACTCTGCGGCAATCAACTTCTTGGCGCGCTCGATCAGAAAGCTGCGGTATTCGACTTCGTCAAATGCATCGGAGCGATGGCCCGAGGCGACTTTCTCCATGAAGGACGAGTGTTCAGTGCCCGGTCGGAGAACATTGCGGCGATTCCAATCGCGTGCCTTGTTGAGCGTAACCGTGTGCAGCCAGCCTCGAAATCGCTGGTTCACGTTGTACTCAAACGAAGCAAGCTTTACGACGAGCGTTGCGAGGATGTCCTGCACCAGATCGGCCGCATCGGTCGCGTTCAGCCCGTGTTGCCGGGACCAATAGAACATCAGCGGTGTATACAGCTCCACGAATCTTTCCCAGGCGTTCTCAGCGTTGGGTTCTTTGAGCCGTTTAAGGAGATTGACTGAGGTTCTATCCACTCTTGAAGCACTCAAGGAAGTTAAGCTTATAAAAACAGGGCTGGCAAAAAGCAATTTGCGACACATACTCAGCTTATCTGAGATGCTTAGCCTTTGCTTACTTCTGAGTTTTAGCCAAACCCAAAGGGGGGCGTCAACTTGCCCTCGGAAAAGGCTGCAACACCTATGGAACCCGATGGGGCGATCTGAACTGCCCGTTGTGGTGCAGAATGACGCCGTTGCTGCGGCCGGTCTCTTGAGAATTCATTAAGTCCCACGGGACGTATTCAAGCACTGGCATAACCCGGGACGACGGGTCACCGCGATGCCGAAACCTTGCACGATTCACGATTCTGTCGGCTCTTCCTCGACAACTTTCCGACGCAGAATCACATTATCATTCCGATCCGAACAAGCCCTTGAAGAAGGAGATGATGCCCAACACAAACAGCACAGGCGGATAGAAGAAAATTGTGTCGCCCATCAATCCGACAACAAACCAGACGGCCGCACCAACCATCATCAGGATTCCAGTACCCATTACTCCCCAATTTGTACCGGAACTTTGGCGAGCTTGTGATGGTGGTGCTTCATAGGCATCGCCTCGCGATTCGGATCCACGTGCCGAAGCTGATCGTCCCCTTTTCTTCGGCGGCATTGCAGCCGGTGCGTCATTGTAGCTGTCGTACGAATCCCAATTGTCACTTCCATACGCGTCGTCGCTTTTCTCATCAACCCAATTATTATCCTGAGGTTCGGCACGGCGTGCCTTTTTAGGACGCGAGGTTGGCGTGCTCTGCGGTCTTTCCGCCGCAGCACTGCGTGTCGACGGTGCTGAGGTTACTCGTCGAGGTGCGGGCCTTTCAGGAGCCTCCTGAACATTGGCCGCAGGAATGGAAACAACTGACTGACACTTCGGACATTTCACTTTCTTCCCGGCCGCTGTCGAAGGGACAGACAATTTGCCAGTGCATTCACCGCACTGGAATGTGATCCGATCGCTCATGAGATTTTATCCCTTCGATTCTGGTGAGACAGCCAAAACGCTTTAGAACTTTGATCGACAATGCAGGCCTGGTCAGGAGACCCGCCAGAAACACACGTTATTCCACGGAGACAGTGATCGACCTCTCCGAGAGGCTTGTCACGGCTTCACAGTGTTCCACAACGACTTTTTCTGCTCGATCTTTTCCGACTTTGATGGTGTAATTTCCGAGTCGATAAACGGGCGGAACAAACGACGCCCCCTCGGTTCTAACGGAATACAGCGTCTCACCGGTCGCTTCTTCGATCACCTGGACAACAGCCGACTCAGAATTCTGAAGACGCAACTCCGGCAACCAGCCAACAGGTTTGCGCCCATCATTATCCTTCATGGCAACCGTTATCGGCCAGCCCGGGAACTGAGCGGAATCACCGTCATCCACATTCGCAAAGCGAGGCCAGCACTCGAATGTAACCGTGCCTTTTGCTTTATCGAATCGAGCGATCCCGTAACCATCCGCTCGCTTCAGTTCATCACGCGGATCTTCAGGATTCGCATAGGCCATCATGGTCATGTGATTGCCCAGTCCATCAAGATAGTCGCCAGTCCAGGGAAGAGGACTATTCGCAACCGGATGAGACCCCGCCTTCTCATCCTCCGGATGCCACCACCGTCCGTAAATCGTGTTGACGATCGCCGGGCTGGTGAATGCGTATGGTCCATCTCTAAAATCATCGATGCCGTGTTTCACGACAACCGCCAAATGCTGATCGCCGCAAAGATGCGGAGCCCACGCTTTGCGAATCTCCCGCAGTGCCGCTCGGCGAGCGGATTGAGGCCAGCCGTTGCAGTCGAGATCTGCCAGAAGCCGATCGTTCCGTCCGCCATGCATATGCACCGCACCGCAGAAAGCGGTCTGCGACAGCACGCATTTCATGCGAGCCCCCGTCCAGTCTTCTGTCCATTGATTCAGAAACTTCAACTGACGCTCACCCAACAACTGCAACCCCGGCACATCTACAGCCGTTCGATCATACTTCCGGTCTGTGATGTGGTCCGGTCGCGGGCCAAGTTGAGGAATCGTGCCTTCCGGTCCGGTCTTGAATTTTCGATCTTCCAAAATTGCAAAGTCGACTCCACCGACGCGCAGGCGAGTATAATAGACGCCGATCCCCTGTTGCACCGGAGTTGAATCAAACGGCTCCGGCAAATGCCAGGTCTGACATCGCTCCACCATATTGACATAGTCAGCGGGATAAAAATAACCGCCATCGGAGCCGGTTGCTTTGCTGGATTTCCTGCCGCTGGCTCCCCAAAGATTCGGATGTCCCACATCATGATCATCGGGAATCGAAACAACCGGCCGGTCTTTCAGAACGTCACGGAACTGAACGCCCCACTCAAGCCATCCAAACGTATGCTGGGTGTGGTGATAAGACTGATCACCGGCGAAGAACAACAGGTCCGGATCCTGCTTGCGAAGATTCTCCACGATCGTGACTCGCGGGCCAGGCGTTCGGCTCGAATTACACGACAATGTTGCCACAACAATCGTTGATTTATCGACAGGATCTCGTCGAATCGTCCCCTCAAAGGAAGACTGCTGAGCAAGGCGAACGCGATAGGCGACATCTCGGGAGTTATCCCAGTTATCAACTTCGAAGTGCGCACTCCAGCCGGGATAAATCACCTGCGATTCTGCAGCCTGCTTCCATTCGTCGCCCTCGCGAAACTCCAGTGTCGCGGTCCGTGGTTCGTCCGGCCTCAAAGGGTACAACTGGGCGCTTAGCCTCAGAACTCCATGGTCATGCGTATAAAGGGCAAAAGCGACCACCTCATTTCGAGGCACCAATAGCCTCGCGTCCTGTGGCTTGCCCTTATTGGGGCCTCGCTCCACCGTCGTCGGCTTCCACCATTCTCCCGTCGCGTCTGAATCAAGACGAGGATTCTCAGCCCCGAACGGGTGCGGATTCAGCTCTTCAGCCGTGCGGCCCCGCGCAGCAGTGGAGACCAGTAGCAAAATGACGCCAATGGAGACGGGGTATCTTCGTATGGTTCCAAGCATCAAAAAAACATCCCGGCTGGGCAAGTGTTTTGGGCCTCTAAAACGTTCAGTCTGCCTTCGGGCTGGAGATTAGACAACATCTGAGCACTTGACCACCGTTGGGCCAGCGAGATATTGAACGAAGGTTATTGAGTCGCAGGGGATTTCCGGGACAGAAGCTCTCTGCCGGCATCATCCTTGCCCCACGTCTTTTCAGGCAGTCCCTGAGATTAAATGAACTGCCGATCGTTGAGCTCGTCCGGGTGAAAACGCCACTGGGGCTGAGCAACTCACACATTCTGTTTCGCAGGCTTGAAGCCAACTCTATTCGAACACGGGTTGAGACAATCAGAAAGCGGGACTGCTGTAGCGAATTGTAATGGGTGTCAATCGACGCGATTCAGCCAGTGCAGCGGACGCCTGCGAGTATGCGCTACGGCAACGACCACGATTTCATCAGGACGACAAACGTAAACGACGGCGTAAGGAAACCGATGCAGCATTCGCCGCCGAATCTCATGAGGACCGGAGTAGTATTCAAGCTGCGGGGCGCAGAGCGGATTCTCACGAATCACATCAAATGCAGAACGCATTTCTATGAAAAAGTCGTCAGCAAGCCCCGATCGCCTGTCTTCATACCAGAGCGCGGCGGCGATCGCCTCGCCATCCGCAGCTGGCAGCACTCGAAAATTCACGGCGAGCCCTGACGGTTACGATGCTCTGCAATCGCTTGTTTCAAATGTTCCAGTGATTTATCGAAATCTACCGTCGAAGTCTCGCCGCGATCATAGGCCGTTATTCGGCGGTTGATCTCGTTGGACCAGACCTCGCCAATCTCCGGCGACGAGAAATGCCCTGTTGCCATTTTCTGCTCCAGCATATCTGCCACGAACGCCTGATCGGCAGGTGGCAATGTCAACGCCTTCGCCAGGATGTCGTCTCTCGTTATCACAGGAAGTCCCTCACCAAATCACGATAGCAGAGCATCACGAGCAACAATCTTCGCACGCCCCCCTCCACCTGTCGAGTGGTGATCGGAAAAAACATTTTGCACAAATTCAGTGGTCATCTGGTCTTGGCTGAACACGCACCATGCTGCAGGGGGATCAATGCAGTTGATCAAGCTTTCACAACAGGCCATTTCCGCGGTGCACTCTGGACACACACCGCCGTCGCGATACTCCAGAGCAATCAGCACCGACTCGCGGCCACATTGAGGTGTCCACGTGTGGCCTCCCAAGCGTTCTTAAACCCCAACAACAACCGATAAAGAACCTTAAAACTGTCCTCGCTCAGAACACTATTCTCTCCTTGTTAAAATCCGAGTCAATTCACCACACTGCCACCAAATTCCGTGAAAAAACATTTTATCAGGCAAGCCTCGGCCACGCCTGTTGGTTGTCGCGCACACGGATCGCGGCAAACCGCGAAGTCCGGCCCGGCAGGCAGCAGATATCGAAATCGGCTGCCAAACCTCTTGAGCAGCGCGCGTCGGAAGTCGCTGGTTGTTCTTCGATTGGAGTGTCTACAATACAGGCGGCCAGCGGTAACTTCTCGGATGAATTCCACCGCTTCCTGAACATCTGGATGAGGTTTGCATGCGTCGTTTTTTTCTGAGCATCTTGATTCTCTGCCATCTGACCATTGGCGGATCAGCAGTTCGCGCTGATGAGCAAAAAACAGTTGACGAATCCGTCCGCAAGTCCGGCGCCACCCCAGATCTGAGCTTCCAACTGCCGACGCTGGATGGTCAACTGGTAGCGATCGACAAAGCTCCGGATGTGAAAGCGACCGTAATCTGTTTTCTGGGCGCGGAATGCCCAATGGTAAAAATCTATAGTCCTCGACTGATTGCGTTCGCTAATCAATTCAGTGCGCAAGGTGTTCGATTTGTCGCGGTGAACAGCAATCGTCAGGACACACTGGACGATATTCGCAGTTATCTCGATCAGCACCCGTTGCCGTTTCCATATGTTCGAGATGAAGGCAATGTGGTGGCCGATCAATTTGGTGCCACGAGAACTCCCGAAGTCTTTGTGCTGAACTCAGAATTGCAGATCGTTTACCACGGTCGCATCGACGATCAGTATGAACCCGGAGTTAATCGTCCTGCAGCAACTCACAATGATCTGCGAAACGCGATCGAGCAAACTCTGGCCGGGCAACCTGTGGCCGTGACTAAGACACCTCCAGTCGGTTGCATGATTGGAAAAATTCGGCGTCCAGTGACACCATCACCCGAAGCCACTGTGCAGGTGACGTATTGCGATCAGGTTGCTCGAGTGCTTCAGAAGCATTGCATCGAATGCCATCGCGCGGGGGAGATTGGCCCGTTTGCTTTGGACTCATACGAAGAGGCTGTTGGTTGGGCCGACACGTCTCTGGAGGTCATCGACAATGGCCGTATGCCACCGTGGCATGCGTCGTCTGAACACGGCACGTTTGCGAATGCTCGGGATATACCAGCGGCCGACAAGGAGATTATTCGGCAGTGGATCGCGGCCGGGATGCCAAAAGGCGATGAATCGAAAATGCCGGAACCTGCAAACTTCGCAAGTCTCTGGGCCGATGGTCAGAAGCCTGATCTCGAAATCGCGATGCGAGGCGAACCTTATAAAATCCCCGCCGAGGGCACTGTTGAATACCAATATTTTGTGATCGATCCCGGCTTTACGGAAGAAAAATGGGTCAAGGCGGCGCAGGTGATTCCCGGCAATCGTTCGGTTGTCCATCACGCGATCGTGTTTATCAGACCGCCCGACGATCAGCCGTTTCGAGGCGTGGGCTGGCTGACGGCTTATGTTCCGGGACAGCGAATGATCCCGATGCCTCCAGGCCATGCACGACGAGTTCCCGCGGGATCGCGTCTGGTCTTTCAAATGCACTATACAACGAACGGGACTGAGCAGGAGGACCTGTCAAAAGTGGGCGTGATTTTCGCCGACCCAACAGAAGTCACAGAAGAAGTGATCACGCTGATCGGGATTGATCAGGAATTTGAGATCCCGCCACAGGCTGAAAATCATGAAGTCAAAGGCCGAGTGCGCTGGATGCCTAAAGACGGCAAACTGCTGGCTATCGCTCCGCATATGCATGTTCGCGGCAAGTCGTTTGAGATGTCGGCCGAGAAGCCGGATGGCTCAACGACTCTTCTGAATGTTCCTCAATACGACTTCAACTGGCAACATTCGTATGTCCTTTCGGAGCCTGTGCCGCTCTCCGAAATCACCAACCTGAACTTCACGGCGACCTTCGATAATTCTGAGAAGAATCCATTCAACCCGGACCCGACGCAATGGGTCAACTGGGGCGATCAGACATGGGAAGAAATGGCTGTTGTGTTTCTGGAGGTTTCGGACCCGCTGACGAAGTCGGAAGAGAAATCCGGGGACAATCTGCAGACTCGCATGAATCGTCGACAAGCACGCAACGACTCGACACCCGTCGAAGATGTACTGTCGGAAGCCGATCGCCGGGCTCGCATTGAAGAGCAGGTCCAAAAGTTCGTGAACGACTTCTTCGATCGGCTCGACACAAATCATGATGGAGTACTCATGCGTTCCGAAGCTCCGGTTGCCCTGCGGACTCGGTTTGGCCAGTACGATCACAATAACGACCAGGCGGCCGACCGCTCAGAACTTGAAGCCATCGCACGCCGCAGGTTCGATCGTTAGCACGGTGGCTGCAAAAAGGCCATCGCTTCAATCGTGGCCGCGTCCAGAATCAGTCAACAAACCGCAAGGATTCCTACTCCCACTGCGCAACGAGCAATGCTGGCAGCAACGTTCATGAATAGCAGATAAAGTCTGGTCCGCTGTCTCGACGGGACCACACGTCAGGAGTTCTGCAAGTTCCAGACACAAGCTGTTCGATCAAAAGATGCGGACGCGAGTTGAGTTGCATCAGCGGACCACGCCAGGCCGTAAATTGTGTTCCGGTGTCCCTTTAATGTATGGACCACGTTTCCTGTGGCGAGTTCTCGAATGATGATCGAAGTATCGTTGCTCCCGGACGCCAGCCAGCGACCGTCCGGTGAATAAGCCACGCATTTAACGGCCGCTTTATGTTCATCAAACGTCCGGACCGTTTTGCCGCTCGCGATATCCCACACGCGAATAATCGGCGATTCATCAGCGGCTGCCAGAGTTGTTCCGTCCGGAGCATACGCCACACTTTGCACGGGTTTGGGATGAGGCCCCAACTGCTGAGTCTGAGACCGCGTGGCTACATCCCAGAGCCGCACCAGAAAGTCATGGCTACCCGAGGCAATAAATCGTCCGTCTGGTGAGTAGGCTACGGTGTTCACGATGTCCGTGTGACCTTTGAGCGTTGCGATCGGTGCAGAGGCCGCGAGGTCCCAAAGAATCACATCTTTATCATGTGCGCCGGACACAGCCGTTGCTCTATCCGGCATAACAGCCATACAGGTCAGGTAGGCCGAGTGTCCCGACATTGTGGACTGCATCTTCCCGGTCGAAAGATTCCATGTTCGCAGCGTGCGATCAAGTCCGGCCGACAACAGCGATTGATTAGCGTTCTGAAATACAACATTGCAAATCGCTTCGCCGTGGCCTTTCATCTGAAACTTCATGGCTCCCGACGGGAGTTCCCAGATGCGGATCGACTTATCCAGACTGCCCGTCGCTAATAGTCCGCCGTCTGTCGAAAACGCAACAGAATACGCAGCGTTATCGTGACGAAGCTGAAGGGCTGGCTTTAAATTCACGAGTCTTCAGTCCTAACGGGACAGCACCAAGTTTGAAATTTCAGGTTTACGACGAATCTCTCCAGCATCAATGCCTCCCTTCTCCCCTCGGGGGAGAAGGTGGCCGTTAGGCCGGATGAGGGGGCTTCGTTGTTGGCAACATGGGACCGTCCCGCCATAAAACACCGAGCCTTCAGATCAATTCCGGCAACGGCTGATACTTTGTGTGATCCACCAGATACTGCGGTCGCCCGGTCAAATCATTGATCGTGGAATGATCCACATCAATTCCCAGACGATTATACAGCGTCGCAAAGATCTCCTGAAAATGCACCGGCCGCTTTGTTGGATACTCCGCCAGGGCATTCGTTTCGCCAATGATCTGCCCTGTTCGCATTCCGCCACCTGCCAGCAGCGCACAGCCAACCTGAGGCCAATGATCTCGCCCGCCTTTGTTGTTGATGCGAGGAGTTCTGCCGAATTCTCCCCAGACCACGACCGACGTATCACGATCCAATCCGCGTTCCTTCAAATCATCCAGTAACGCGGACAATGCCTGATCAAATGCCGGAAGATGATCGCGAGCATTATCGAAGTTGGTGCCATGTGGCTGACCATGCCAGTCCCAGCGTCCGAACGACAACGTGACAACTCGCGCACCGGCTTCGACCAGTCGACGCGCGACGAGTAAGTCTTCGTTACGCATCCAGCCAGCATCTCCGTAACCTGCGGGCTCTTTTGAACCGCGACCAAACTTTTCTCGAACGACGGGATCTTCCTGTTCTACATCCAGAGCGTTGATCAGTTTCCCGGACGTCAGGATTTCAAAAGCCTGCTGATAGAACGTATCCATCCCGTCGATCACATTCGTTGTGTCCAACTGCCGACGGAGCGAATCCATCTGCCCGAGGAGTGCTCGACGATTCTGCAAGGTGCCCTTCGTCATGCTGGTCAGCGCCATCTCGTTGCTGCCCGGAGCATTGGCCGCGAACGGAGCGTGTCGCATTCCGGCGAATCCGCCCTGTCCCGGATCCGACCAGAACGCACCGCCAATTTTTGGTTGCAATGCGATTGCTGCAGGGACCTCGGTGTTCACTGTCCCCTGCAACTTGGAAACGGCCGATCCAAAACACGGCCAGCCGCCAACCGGCTGATTCAAATGCGGATGCCCGTGCATGCACTGAAACGCGGAGTGCTGACCTTCGGAGCCAACCAGCGTTCGGATCACCGCAAGCTGATCCATTCGCTGAGACAGCAACGGCATATGTTCGCAAACTTCGATGCCTTCCACGTTGGAATGAATCGGGGAAAACTCACCGCGATACTCAACGGGAGCCTGTGGCTTGAGGTCGAACATGTCCTGATGAGGCGGGCCGCCAGGCAGAAAGATCATGATGACCGATTTATGATTCGATCGTTTTCCAGTTGCTGATTCAGCCCGAAGCAGTTGAGGAAGACTGAGTCCCCCCATGCCCAGCGCGCCAACCTGGATGGCTGCTCGTCGAGAAATGCCGTCACACAATTTCAGTGCAGATCCCTGAATCGACAACATTCGACGTTCTCCCACGTATGGTCGCGGCAACATTCACCCGGGCATTCTGAGCATCTCAGAACGACAACTCAAGCCCGATCCGGGTTACGGAAGGAAAAGGAGCGGTCACGGATGTCCGTAGGTTCTGACTGCCAAGCTCATCTTTGCCCACATTTTCTCTCGACATCTTCACCCCAACGGAGTTTTACAGCAAAGCCTGGGGTCGCCGCGTTGCGGCGCACCCCAGGTAAGAAAACGGAGATATCACCGAACCCCAACGGGGTTCCACAACGTCCGATGCCCCCACGCAAAACTTGCATTTGTGATGTGGAACCCCGTTGGGGTTCATGGGGCTTTGTGGGTGCTTTCCTGGGGTGCGCCGTTGTCACGGCGACCCCAGGCTTTGTTGTATAACCCGTACCGGGTTGAATCGCAGGATTCCTCGCGCTGGACTCCTGAAGGCCGCAACCACCACTCACAACCATCCGCGACTAGACCCCAAGGAAAACCCGATACCTCAGGCTGAAGCCTCGAGGCTATCAATACGCGGCCGCTCCCCAGCCAATCGCGGAACTACTTCCAGCTAGAAAACATTCCTGTTTGGTGCGGTCCCTGAACGGACCGGTCTACTTCTCAATCTCTTTCGCAATGGCCGCGAGATCCGGCATTGTCGAACCTTCGTGGAACACCACATGAAACTTCAGCTTCAGCGACTCGCCCTTTTTTACGGTCAGCTTGCCGTCCGCATGCCCCGCTCGCTTTCCGAACGGATTGGCGACGAAAACACCGTAATCACGATTGTGCCACCAACAGGCATGAGCATTCTGAGGCGATGGGAGAATCGTAATGCCGACCACCTGCGTACCGATTTTTCCCGAGTAATCACACCATGCGGCCTGCTTGCCCCAGGTCTCAGCGGCAGTTTTAAGTCCATCGCTGCTGATGATCTGACCACCGGCTTTCTCTGTCAGTGATGTTGAGAGTCGAGCCCCCAGGCCCATTTCTTCCTGATCACCGAAAACAAGATCCTCTTCCGAGGCTCGAAGTTCCGCATCCCACGTCAACAGAAATCCTCCGCTGCGTCGACGCAGTTGATAGTCGGAATGCAGTTCGGCCAATTTCTTTCCGTTGGCCCTCAGTAATCGACTGTCCTCAGCAAAATGTAACACACCATTCCTGACAACCGGCTCTGTGGAAAAGCGAACGTGTTCAATCCGACCTTTGTTGCGCCAAAAGTCTTCCTGATTGATATCGCCAAACCCCAGCCAAACACCGGGATGCATGGTGTCATGGTCGACCGCATCAACGGCCGGGTTCGGTGGATGATTGCGAGTCGCCTTATGACTACCTGGAAGACGAAAATTGGCAAAAAATGGTCGCAGGATCTTTTCGTCTCTAAAGACAAATTCTGTGACGGGCTTTGAGCCATAATTGATGACGATCATGGAGTCTTGCTGCTGAATATCGAAGCCACCTTCAATCTCGTTGGCGACCAGCGTACGGCCTGACAACAGATTCGGAGCAGTACTAACGAAGATTGCCATCAGAACGGTCAACAAACGTGCATTCGTCATTTTGATTCATCCTGTCAGATGGGAAACATGAGTGGAATGGCGATAGCTGTCTGTTGATTGAGTCGTTTAACGGCAAGCCGCAGGCGACGTTGCCTGAATTCGCCTACGCCTGCGGCTCGCCGTTAAACGAAAACGCCCAGTACACCACTAAATCAACGCCCGCAAGCCACCGGTGAATTTCACAAAAAACAAACACCGGCGGCTAGCGCCGTACTGCTAACGTAAAGAGGCTTTTTAACTGACAGCTCTCGTACCGCCACGTCGCAATCCTTTATCACCCGGATCCAACAATTGAATCACATGCTTAACCTGATACGGTCGAGTCACCAGGCCCGCTGATCTCGCCGAGTTCCATTGCATCATGCAAACATGGTTGCTGGTGGCCAGAATCACGGGTGAACCGGTGGCGTGATTCAGAAACTCTGATTTACCGCGAAGAATCTCCTGTGAGTTCTCCGGCTTCTGAATGTTGTAGATGCCTCCTGAACCGCAACAGTCACGAGCCTGAGGAGCCAACTCCCAACGGTAGCCGGTTGCGTTCAGCACGTTTGCCGGGATTCCCTGTTGCTTCTGGCCGTGAATCAGATGACACGGAAGATCGACATAAACTAGTGCATCTTTTTCAGACGGAGTTCTCTGAGCCAGCTTCAGTTCACCCAGAAATCCCAGCACATCACGAACGGGCACTTGATCAGTCAACGTCTTCGAAAGAGCTAAGCCGCAACCAGACGAATTGCAGACAACCGCGTCAACACTCGCTTTGCCAAACGCCGCGCGATTCTGATCTCGTAGCTGATCGATGCCATCCAGTCCCAGATGCTCCTGAAATGCTCCGCAGCATCCCTGATCGGGCGGAACAACCACCTGCACGTTGTTTTCAATCAGCACTCTCACGGTGGCGAAGTTGATCTCGCGAAAAACTGATTCCATCAGGCAGCCGGTCAACAACGCAACTCGCGGCCCGGTCGGACGATGCTCGGCCATCAATCTCTGAGCATACCCGGCGGTGGATTCCATCAGCGGCGGACTGCCCGCGAACAGAAACTTGTGCGGCAGGATGCCCAGCGACCGCAAGATTCTCGCGGGGAACATCGCAAGATTAAACAGCCACTGCCGTTTGCTCAGCGCTGCCGCGAAACGCAATGACAACGGTGGACGAGTTCTTGCGGCATCTACATGTTGATGCCGAACCTGCTCAAGAATTTCGCCATAAGGAACATTAGCCGGACATGCCGGCTCACAAGCAAGGCAGCCGACACATTCGGTCGTGTAATGAGCCGTGAAAGGGTCGGGCGCGAGGCGACCTTCGGCTTCCTCACGCCACAATCGCAGCCGACCACGGGGAGAATTATTCTCGTCGCCTGTCATCTGGTAGGTCGGACAAACGGCCAGACAAAAACCACAATGCACGCAGTTCGTCAGCATTTCGCTGAGCGCGGGATGAGCGTTCTCGTGCGGCGTTGAGCAGCTTGCTGTTTTCGGAGTTGGGGGCGAGTTACTCACTTCTTTGAAAACTCCGTTGTCAAAACAGAAATCCACTGGGCTTCCACGCCATGAGCAGCCGGACGCGGAAGATGTCGAGAATGCCAGTCGCCACCGGATTCATGCAGAGGCGTGGCATGGGACTGAACAATCTTTTGAACCACCGTCGCCGCATTCGCAACATCATTCAAATAGCCGTGCACAACGCCGTTATAGCACAACGCCAGACATTTGATGCCGTAAGTCGCGGCCAGTTCGCTCGCCAACGCGATGGCTCGGTCCGGTGTCGTCTTCAAGGCAAAATCCGGGCAACCATCGATCGGCGCTGGGGCCTGAGGAATCGTCCTGAACGCCAGCTTCTGAGCCGACGCAAAAGCTGCCAACATAGACTCGAACACATGCCATTCATCAGATGGCGTGTTGATCGCAATTCGCACCGTCAGAATCTCAGACTTCGATTCGGCCAGAACATCCACCGAATCGAACCAGTTCATCCAGCACGACTGCAATAACTCGGGCATTGCTTTGGTAACAACAGCCCGCGGACCGCTCAATTCAATCAGCCCATCCATGCCGCAGTGTGGTCGAAGTCGCAACACAAAATCGACAGGCTCACCAAATCGACCATCAGAGTGCATCAAGAATCGCAGCAGATCGTAACCCGTCGTCGACTTCACCACTCGTTCGCCAATCCGCACGACTCGACCATCCGCAAGACGCCAGTTCATCCCAATGATGTTGTCGCAGAGTTCTCCAAATCGTGATGACGCCGGAGCATATTCGCTGGCTTTCACTTGTACGCACAATGGCAAACTCGCATCCATCAGCAACGGAAACCGCAAGCGATGCGGCCCAATCAATTCATCAAGTTTCGAAGCCGTGATATCAGCCGCGACACACGTCACACCATCGATCGTGTCCAGAAACGGAGTGAACAATCGAGGTCCCAGAGTTTCTCCCGCTTCGTTTTTTTCTGAATGTTCATCGCCATGAGCATGCTTCAAAGATAACTTCTGCCCATTCGCTCCGACGAAGGATCGATCGGCAAACACTTTCAGCGGATTCAACTGGTGCCGCGGATTAAACGTCGCAGGAACAGCCAGTTGCAGGCGAAGACTCTCCGGGCCAAATACGAGCGGCATGTAGCGAGCTTTATCATTGCCGATACCATGTTCGCCCGACAACGTGCCACCCACTTCGACAACTCGACGCATCAGACGTTTACTGATCGCTTCAACTCGTTCCAGTTCTCCGGGCTTGCGAGAATCAAACAGAAAATTCGGATGCAGATTGCCATCACCCGCGTGGAACACATTAATCGCAGGAATCCCGATGGCATCGGCTTCGTCGTAAACCAGTTGCAATAGTTCCGCCAAAGCACTCTTGGGAATCACGGCGTCCTGAACGATCATGTCTGGACTGAGTTGCCCCATCAAACCACCGGCAACTTTGCGAGCTTTCCAAAGCTTCTTACGCTGCTCTTCGTCGTCGCTAAAATTCACCTCCAATGCTCCAGCATCTTTTAGCAACTGCGCCACAGAGTGCACTCGGGCGTCGACCAATACTGCAGGGCCTTCGATTTCCGTGACCAGCAAAAAAGCATCCGTCGGCAGGCCAACGGCCATCGGGCTGTTTTCGACCATCGCCACGAATCGCGGATCCATCAACTCGATCGCGACAGGAAAGGACGGATGCACCACAAGACCGTGAACAGCTTTCTCTGCCGAATGCAGATCCGGAAACGTTGCGCGGAAGGTCCAGGCTTTTTCGGGGCGCGGTAATAATCGCAGCCAGAACCGAGTGAACGCGCCAAGCGTTCCTTCGGAACCGACCATCAGCCGCTTCCAGTCTTCATGCCAGTCGCCGCGACCTCCGGCCGGTCCGCCGAATCGATGCACGCTGCCATCGAGCATTACGACTTCCAGCCCGAGCACATAGTTGCTGGTGACACCATACCGAAAGCAATGCGCGCCGCCGGCATTCATGGCGACGTTGCCGCCGAGCGTACAAACGGGGCCACTGGAAGGATCTGGCGGATAGAATAAGTTGTGTGCTCGCAGAGCTTCATCGAGCTGATTGAGAGTCACGCTGCATTCGACTTCGCACCAGAAGCCATCGCGAGAAATCGTGCGAATCTTCTTCAGCGACGACGTGTGCACAACAATCCCGCCCTGAGCTGCAACCGGGCCGCCGGAAAGCGAAGTGCCTGCTCCACGAATTGTCACAGGTACATTCAGCTCCCGCGATTCGCGGAGCAGAGCGATCATCTCTTCCGCGTCAGCCGGGATCACGACAGCATCAGGCCGAAAGGTTTTATAGCCCAGTCCATCGGTGTTATAGCCCGCCAACTGAGCTGGCGACGATAAGACACGTCCTCGACGAATCGTTCGTTTGAGCTGAGATTCCAGAGTGGTATTCATTTGGCAGGTTTCTGGATTCGCACAAGGGCTGAGAAAAAGAGACATTCCAACGTCCGTGTTGAGCCGCGTCGGCAGTTCAGTCTACAGGAATCCGCTTCAAGTATCAGTGTGACAGGGAACCGATCCGTGGCGGATTCACGAGAGTGACGTTGATTTTTCAGCAGCCGGAATTCCGTTGTCACGAAAAAGCTGGCGATGGATTCACTTGCCTGGGGCGAACGCGAGAAGCCTGCTAACATTCGCGACCAGAAAAACTCCGACTCACTCTTATCGTTCGAAAAACGACATGACAACATCGACTTCTTTGACTGATTATCGCTGGCCGGCCGAATGGGAAGCTCATGAAGCCACCTGGGTTGCGTGGCCGGTGAACCCCAATACGTGGCCGGGGATTTTCGAACGGATTCCGGCGGCGTTTGCGGAATTCGTCGCAGCAATGGCGTGTTACGAACCTGTGCGAATTCTCGCCGGTGGCCCGGGTGTCGCCGAGTCGGCGCGACCGCTGATTGATGCGGCCTGTAGTCGTCGAGGAAGCCGCTTTACTCCGGAGTTGTACAACATCCCCGTCAACGATTCGTGGTGTCGCGACCACGGTCCCATTTTTCTGAATGGTCGAGAAGGTACGGCCGCGGCTGGCAAGCAGGTCATCATCGACTGGAACTACAACGCGTGGGGCGGAAAATATCCGCCCTGGAACTTCGACGAACTTACTGCCGGTCGCATCGGTGCCGCGCTCGGGATTAAAACTCTGCGGCCGGAATTGATCCTGGAAGGCGGCGCGATTGAAGGGAATGGAGCCGGCACGATTTTGACCACAGCCAGTTGCCTGCTCAATCCAAATCGCAATGCCGGCGCGACGATTGAGAGCATGACAGAAGTGCTTGCGACCTGGCTTCAGGCGAAAAACGTCGTCTGGTTGCCGGGACACGGGATCATTGGCGACGATACCGACGGGCATATTGATCAAGTCGCGCGGTTTGTTGACGAGCGGCGAGTTCTCGTGGCGGCTCCGTATTCGGAAGATGCGCCGGAAGCGTCTGATCTCAGTGCGAACTTTGAAGCTGTTGCTGCTGCGAAGAACAGTCGCGGTGCTTCGCTGATTCCAATTCCACTGTTTATGCCTCAGCCGAAAACTCTGGAAGACAATCGTCTGCCAGCGTGTTACTGCAACTACTACATCACCAACGGAGCGATCATCGTTCCGGTATTCGGCGATCCGGCTGATGATATCGCAATGCAGCAACTAAAGGACTGTTACCCCGAACGTGATGTCGTGGGCGTCAACGCAATTGATCTCGTCTGGGGCCTTGGAGCATTCCACTGCATGACTCAACAACAGCCGAAGGCTCAAGGTTGATTGATTGAGGGGCGTGCTTTTTTCGTAGTGCTGGCTTCAGCCAGTATGCGTTCGCGGCTCTTTAGTCTCATGCCGACTGAAGTCGGCACTACGGATCAACGCTGACAGGAGCACTAACTGCTCGCGCCGCGATAGTGATTGAGCGACCACTGGAACACATTACGCGAAATCACCAGGCACGCGCTGGCGGCTACGACACAAACGGTGGCAAAACGCCAATCCGTCAGTGTCCCCGTAATGATCTGTGCCGGAACGGTGACAACCAGCAGAATGGGCACGATCCAGGAAAAGGCGAACTGCAGAGCTTCACCGGTTTCCAATCGACTGGCATCATGGCCGTCATAGATGCTGCGAGGATACTGCGCGAAGATCGTGATATAGAACCAGAAATCATAGAGCCCCTGATTTCGTCCAAACCAGATACTCGTGCAGGCTGTGGTAATCATCATTGAATAGAAAAACATCACCGCCACGAGCACATAAAACAGGTACATGACGACCTGCATCACCGACAACGCATGGTCAATGTTATACAGCGCCCAGCCGAGCAAAGTGACTGACAACAACAACTGACTGAACATGGCCACGCTGACCCGTTCGAGAGAAACCAGGAATTGCGAATCGACCGGCTTGGTCAGTGCAAAGTCCAATTTGCCGGTGCGGATATTCTCGCAGAAAGTCGCGCAATTCGGCATAAAGAAGGCTTCGACGATCGAATTGATCAGCATCCCTGTCGCCATGAACGCGAAGTATTCGTGCTTCGACCATTCCTGAATATGGTCCACTTCGCCGTAAATCATTCCAAACAAGGCGACTCGTGCTGAAAACCAGAACAAACGAGTGACCACCTGAATCAGGAAGTTCGCCGGGAACATCATCTCGCGAATCAGCGAGTTCCGAAAGAATGTCAAAAAGACGCGACCGTAAAACAGCATGGGGCAGACGGTTCCGAGTTGTCGTTATGGTCCGAGGAAAAAAAAACACGCTCGGATTATGGCGGTGCTGAGACTGAAACGCCAGTCGAGCAGTGCCAGAGCTCAAATGCTGATTCTCGCTTCACCGGCAGTGTCACCTGATGGCAGCTCCACCGCAGACGTCTCGACGCGCAATGAGTGACCCAAATTTAAAGGCTGGAAAGCTACGGTTCATTTCGCCGGAGCTTGCCAATCAGGAAATCTGCATAGACAAATTTGTTTGTAACCGATGTAAATCTCGGCACATTGGGGCCTTCAAAACGCCCGAAGCCAATGCGTCAGAGGTGCCGGGTAGTCGGTTCATTGGATCCGGCGACTATGGGATGAGCAGTATCACCCGGAGGCTTCAATCAGTGATTCGTCCCGGTGGAACGCTCCAGGGCATCTCTTAGCCCGGCTCTCACGTCATCAAACTGAAACTCGACATCCAGCGAGGTACGCACGCGACTGATGACCCGGCGATTACCGCTTCCACGACCAGATCGTGCCTTCCCGCCCTCTGTCGATGGAGAGGCTTCAAAGATGGGGCGCGGCGCTGAGGCGAGTTCTGCAAGCGTCGTGTAGTAAGTTCCACGAGTCACACTGTTTGCTGCGACCACATTCATGAGCGGCATCTTTGATGACTCTGAACGTTTTGCCACAGCATTCACTGTCCGAACAATATCGTCAACATGGATCAGATTGAGCCAGTCATCGGGAGGCGACGTGATTGGCGTCCCATTCTGCAGATCAGCAATCCGCCGCAGGAGTCTGTTTGGACCATAAATCCCGGCCAGCCGCAGCACTGTCACCGCGTTGCCTGTTCTGGTTGAGAAATCATGAACGATCTGCTCGGCTGCAAGACACGCTTTGCCGCCTTCAGAGTCAGGACAAGCAACTGTTTCCTCGTCGACTTCATCGCCTCCGGAATCTCCATAGACTCCCGTGCTTGAAGTGTAGATCACTCTGCCATGTTCCGTTCGAAACTGAACACGACTCAACAATTCACGAAGTCCATCGATCCAGACCTTCGTGCGATCCGCACCAGCGCTGCGATCAAAGCCAACGCTCCAAAGCAGAACATCAACAGCTGGCAGCCCTGGCCAATTCTCGGGCGAGGAAAGGTCCAAAATCAGCGGACGAATTCCTTGCGTCGACAGTTGTTCGGCCTTGGCAGCATCACGAGTACACGCGAACGTTTCAATCCCTTCGGCGGTCCAACTCTGGGCGACTCGATGCCCAACATAGCCGCACCCGGCAATCAGGGCCGTCTGAATTTTCGGGCGATTTTCTGATTCTGAAGGCATGAACCGTGATTTCCTGACTGAGTTCCGGGGAACTCGTTTCATAATTTGAGAAGGCCGATTGCGGTAGCTAAACTGTGGGAGGCGAGAAATGAGATTTATGTTTGTAGCCGGATTCGTGAGAATTCGGGAGTGCCCATGAAGGGCATCCGAGTTCTCGCGAATCCGGCTACTATTGGTTCCCACCGCTCAGAGTATAGTCTGTGTACTTTGCTTCGGCGCGAGAAGCGTCAGTGTTAAGGCAGGCTCGATCACTCACGCGGACTCCCGGTGTTTTCCTGACATCTTCTGAAAGAGTATTCCTTATGGCCACTCCGTTGTCACGTCGATCGTTCCTGGCGGCTTCTGTTGCCGCAGCCGCTGCAGGGTCAGCCGCATCAGCCGCACTGCTTAAGCCAGCAGCAAAGTTTGAGATTTCTTTGGCCGAATGGTCACTTCACAAGACGATCTTCGCCAAGAAACTGGACAACCTCGACTTTGCTCTCACTGCGAAGAAAGAGTTCGGCATTGAGGCGATTGAGTATGTCAACCAGTTTTTCAAAGACAAAGCAAAGGACCAGGCGTACCTTGCTGAGCTGAATAAACGAGCTGCCGACAATGGCGTCAAGCAAGTATTGATCATGGTTGATGGCGAAGGAAATCTGGGTGACCCGAATCTGAAGAAGAGAACTCAGGCAGTCGAGAATCATTACAAGTGGGTCGAAGCCGCCAAGACCCTGGGATGTCATTCCATCCGCGTCAATGCCGGCAGTGCGGGCACCTTTGAAGAGCAGCAGTATCGCGCAGCGGACGGCCTGCGAGCGTTATCAGAGTTTGCAGCTGAGCATGGCCTGAACGTGATCGTTGAGAACCACGGAGGCTTGTCTTCGAACGGCGAATGGCTGGCCGGAGTGATGAAGAAGGTTGATCTGAAGAACTGCGGAACTCTGCCAGACTTTGGCAATTTCCGAATCAAGGACGAGGAATGGTATGACCGCTACAAAGGCGTCACCGAACTGATGCCATTCGCCAAAGCCGTCAGCGCGAAGTCACATGACTTTGACGCCGAAGGCAATGAGACGAAGACCGACTACAAGAAGATGATGAAGATCGTTCTTGATGCGGGTTACAGCGGATACGTTGGCATTGAGTATGAAGGCAGCATGCTGGAAGAGTTCGCCGGCATCAAAGCGACTAAGGCTCTGCTGGAAAAAGTCCGCGGAGAGCTTGCATAGGATCTGTGACCGGAAATTTCAGGCAGAATCCGGACACCGTCGACCACGCGACCGCTTTCAACCTCAATTGAAGGCGGTCGCTTCTATTTCCGCTCGTTAATCTACAACCGCCTACTCTTCAATCAGCAGGTTCACTGAAATCAAGCGGACTGCGGTATGGCTGGCAGCGACCGGGAACTGCAACTGAAGCACGTTAAAAGCTAACAGCCGTCCCGACACATCGACATGAAGCAGACCATTCGACTCGGATTGATCGTCAGAGAATAAAAGTGCTGCTTTGTTCAGCAGCACAGTCTTCAGTGATTCCGAAGAGCCCACGTTGTCCAGTTCAATCCCGATGAGTACTCGTGTGGATTCATCAAGACCACTGGGGCAATGAAACTTTCGAGTAAGCACAATCGTTTCGGAGTCTGAAACGGGGTCATTAACACCAACATCGCTCAGCGCGAACGGAAGTTTGCATGTTGACGATGTCGCGTCCGTCTCTGCCACCAGCGACGTCACAACACGCACTTCCCATGGTGCGGCCAGTCGAATTCGGTGTAGCCCCATTAAGGCAATTCTTTCAGAGACATAAGCCGCAGGAAACCATCCTCAAGCGGCAGCAGGCAATAACTCCGCACCGACAGCGTCAATGTGAGCTTCAGTAATCTGATTTAGCTGTTCGGCATAACCAACCAGCAAAGCCATATCGCAGAGGCGATTGATGCGGCGAGGGTTCCCGGCCGTGACTTCAAACAACCGATTCAATGCTGCCGGAGAGAAGATATCATCCCGGCCGTTGACTCGAGTCAGTGCCGTCGTCACATAGTCGGCGGTCTCTGCCGCCGTGAATCCGGACAGTGGAGTCGTCACTGCAATGCGTTCGCTAAGTTCCCCCACCTTCCGCAGTCGGGAAGACAGTGCGGGAAGGCCCAGCAGCAGAATGGACAGCCGAGTTGACTCGTCTGATTCGGACATGTTCAGCAAAGGCTGGATCACGAACTGCAACGCATCGTCGGACAACAGATGAGCGTCATCAATGCATAGGAGCGGCCGTTGTCCTCGTGCTGAATACTGCTTGAGGCTATTCTGAATCTGCCGTAAGACAGCATCGGTACCAGCGCCATCCGGGCCCACGTTGCCACATAGTTCAGAGGCAATGAGTCTCAGCAGATCATCGCATCCCAGAGCCGGAAAGACGACATGCGCGAAGGGACGAAACTCCGCATTGTCGGTTACAAAGGTTCGAGCCAGCGTGGACTTGCCTGTACCCGACAGTCCGATCACAAGTCCTGGTCCCGGAAAGTTCTCGAGGCCATACTTGAGTCGAAGCAGCGCGGCATGATGCGACTTACTGCGATACAACTGAGCTGACTCAGACCGGTGAGAGAACGGCTTGCCACTCAGCTTCCAGAACGATTCGTACATGAGACTTATCTGCAGATCTAGTTGAGAGGCTGAATGCGGCCAGTGAACCTTACAGAGCGAGGATTGGCCGGTGGTGAGTTATCCGAAGATGGCTGAGCAGGAAATTCAAGACTGCCATTTGACTCTGACTGCACCGCAGACTGATTGCGAACATCACCGATACGTTCATTGAGCAGAGGATGCTCGGAGCCCCGACTTGAAACCTGCAACTGTGGCGCGTCAGATTCCATCTGCGGAATGGTCAGCGGAAAAGGATCCGCGGCTGCCATGTCCGATGGCTCCGCTGGCTCCGCTGGCTCTCTGAGAGGAGAGACCTCTATGGCATCGAACTCGTCCAACATCAGCTCTTCGTCAGCCGCGTCGGCTTGCGTAGCATCACTGTGAGCAGAGTTGACGCCATCAGAAGAGGAGCCGCCATCGAACCAGAACACCGCAACACAGACCGCGACGATGACCGCAGCCGTCTGACGCCGATGACTCAGCATATACTCCAGAGCGTTTGGACGTCTCGCTGCCGAAGCAATCACAGTTGTAAGTTCAGGAGTCGAGGCTGATGTATTCTGAGGAGATTCTTCAACGATTCCCTGCTCAGGCAATGCAACATTTGAAGAGGCGACCAAATCTGAGGAGGCAACCAACGTTAAGGCTGGCGGTTGTTCGTCCGGTATCGAAGTCTGCGGCGTTGTTATTCTTTGAAGAGCTTGGCCAAGAATGTCAGTCATAGTTCAGCCCTCCGTGCTGATCGCCACAAGAACAGGATGCGTCAAAGGAGTTGATGCCCGACACCGATGTTGCAGATCATTGATCCCTGAGTCGGAATCAAAAAACTCTGCAGTATCGATCTGATCGACGCCTGTTTGGCGCAAACTTTACGCTTCTTCCGATTGTGAGTTCTGCGGTGAGTGAGTTTGGAGCTTGAAACTTCGGCAGACTTCGCCGTTGGCGGGAAATGCAGATTCACGCTGCGGGGCAGCATTCGCGGTGATTGAAACGCGCTGACTCCACATTTTACCTGAAGTTGACGGAGCGAGAACTGATGAACGTTCTTCACTGGGAACGGCCAGAACACTAATTCTGATGCGGCGATATTTGCCGAAATCACGAGCAACCCGGGTTAACCCTCGCGTCGGAATCTCGGACTCGTTTCCATGAGGCGAGAAGTCGGTTAGCATTCACGAAATGGATCGCTCAGTGGCCGGCGGAACGAGATCATCGTCCTGCCCCGGTGTTGTGACTTGCAGAATCACTCTCGGCGATGGACAAACATCGCACTGAGAAACAATGATGGGCCTCTTCATCGTTTGGCCCGTACTCACTTCGGCAAAGACAGGAAGGAAACGCCATGACTGGTACTGATGAGAAGAAGACAGAAAAGCCAAAGACTCAATTGGCGACTTTTGGCGGCGGCTGTTTCTGGTGTACGGAAGCTGTGTTTTTGAAATGTCGCGGAGTTCTGAAGGTTGTCAGCGGGTACACGGGTGGCGTGAAGCCAAATCCAACCTACAAAGACATTTGCACCGGGCTGACCGGACACGCGGAAGTGATTCAGATTGAATTCGATCCCTCAATAGTGACGTTCGACCAATTGCTGGACGTCTTCTTCCATACTCATGATCCTACGACGAAGAACCGCCAGGGTGCTGATGTGGGAACTCAGTATCGCTCCTCAGTCTTCTTCCACGATGAAGCCCAGAAGGAAGCAACAAAAAAGGTCATCGCTGAACTCGACAAGTCAGGAGATTTCGACGACCCGATTGTCACGACGATTGAAGAGATGAAGAAGTTCTATCCCGCTGAGGATTATCATCAGGACTACTTTGCTCAGAACCCTGACAATCCTTACTGTGCGGCTGTGGTGGGGCCCAAGGTGGCCAAGTTCCAGAAGCGATACAAGGAGATGGTCAAAAAGGACGGGGAAGAGTAATCAGTCCCATGGAAATCGAATGTGATCGAAACGTCGATCAGTTCCGGGCCGCACCACGAGAACTCGTGGTTGAGTCTGCCCGCTTTTGTTCAGCAACCATGCGACGATGAAGCCCGCGACAAAGCCGCCGATGTGAGCCCACCAGGCAACACCGGCGGCCTCAGTTGCACCGATCGAAAAGGTTCCCTGCAACAGTTGGATGACAAACCAGATCCCGAGAAAAATCGGTGCCGGGATGACCATCATCTGCAGGATGAACAGCAGTGGAACAAGAGTCATGACGTTGGCATGTGGATAGAGCACCAGATACGCGCCCATCACACCGGCAATCGCACCGCTCGCTCCCAGAGTAGGAATGCCGGAGTTCACTTCGAACACATAGTGTGCAAAGCTCGCGGCGATTCCACAGCCCATGTAGAAGAGCAGATAGCCCCAGTGGCCGAGTCGATCTTCGACGTTGTCCCCGAAGATATACAGGAACCACATATTGCCAAGCAGGTGCATAAAGCTCCCGTGCAGAAATATGCAGGTGATGGCCGTTGTCCACGCAGGAAGTGCAAGCGGAGGCACTTCGTGGCGAACGGTGACCTCGCGAACCCCAAACGGCGTCTTGACGATTCGATGATCTTCAATCAACACCGGCTGATCAGGTTTTGTGATCCGCTGGGGAATCATGCTGAAACGCAAAGTGAACGTACCATCCGTGTCTGCGGATTGCACGAGAAACACCAGCACACACACGATCATCAACGCATAGTTAACAACCGGAGTGGTTCGCGCCGGAATATTGTCCCGCAATGGAATCATGGTCGGGGCTCCTTTTCTGTGGCGGCCGGTGCATCGCCAGCCTGAGCCGACAACTGAGACTTCGTCAACCGAAATGTCTCCGGATCAAATACGTACAGCATGCGCGATGGGAATGCCTTCGACAATTGAGCAATCTCTGCAGCAGAACCAGGATGTCGACAAGTCAGAACATCACCCGACAGATCCGGCGGATTAATGATATAGCTTAACTGAGGATCAGAGTTCCGTTCGTCGACCAGAATCAGACACGGGTGCTGAATACCAGGCGAGTTCACCAGCCGATTGAACAGTTCAAACCGAACTCGAGAAAACGCCTGTTCGCTCACGGCCAGTGAAACTCGCGACGATCCCCAGAACGATTCTGCCGTCACCCAGTTTGGCAGCAGGCATGAAACAACAAGTGCCAGAATCCATCCTCGCATCGCTTTTTTTATCCTGATGACACGCATGACTTCCTCAGCATTTCCGAATCCGACAGCCGTCATCATCAACAACAAAGGTGCCGTCTCGAAGACATAGTGCCAATGCATAATGCCATCATACCAGTATGGAATGTGGACAAGGTGCAGCGAAACAATCGACAGGCCCACGAGACCAATTCGATTATAACCCCCCGACCAACGGCAACACGAAGGCATCGCGCAGATGACGGCAAACAGGAGTGCGGTGATTCCCAATGACCACTGACTGCTCGCAACAGTCCGATTCCATAGATTCTCAGCAGCCTTGCCTGGCGTCAGGTTGGTCGCCCAGCGATCGTAGGCTTTCAGCGTTTTCGGTCCGGCTGCCTGCTGACCAAGTTCAACGTTGTTGAATCCAAAGCGATGAGATGGAGTCCAGGTGTCTGTGTAATGCTGATACGCCGATCGATTCCAATGTCCGGTGATGGACTGATTCATGATCCCGAGCACAACAAAACCCAGAACGATCGGCCCGCCCATCGCGAGAACATGCCTCAGTCCCAGGCTTGCTTCAACATCAGGAGAAACAGGATTGCGCAGCAGCCGGCGTAGAAGACTAAGAACAAACCAAACTCCGAAAGGCAGTGCAAATCCTGCTGCCGTCATCGGACGACCCAGCATTGCGAGCGCCAGGGAAACGCCTGCGATGAAGCAATCTGCGGTTCGATTTGATGCCATCAACCTGAGAAATGCCCAAAGAAACACGGAAAGGGCTAACATCGTGGCATGATGGGCCAATAACAGATTGCTAAAAACTGCGAGTCCGGGGCTGACGGCGATCAATAGTCCGCCAACAATCGCGGAACGTAACGGAAGCAGCCTCAGGAGGCAGCGAAAAAAGAACACATTCGAAAGCGCCCCAGCAATCCACTGTCCCAGCCACGGGACATCGAGCGCCACGAACGGAGCCAACCACGCACCGGTTAGTGGAAAATACCGGCTGGCGGTTGTTGGTTCATTCAACACGTGGATCTGATGAAAGAGATCCGGACGCACCATCATGGGCGGCCACGCAAAGCGTCCGGCAAGAAACGTCCGCGCTTGCAGCAGATAGCTGAACTCATCGTGATAAGCCGGCGGCAGCCGTGCAAACCGCATCGTGCCTGGAAGTTCAGACGGCGCTGCGGACACCCCGATCTGCATCTCGCGCCAGCCGATTGAAGCACTGCACAGGAAGGAAACCAGAAACATGCCCGCTGTGATCAACCAATAACGTCGTGGCGGTTTTGTAAGCCCCTTCGCATCAGTCGCTTCAGATGCCTTTATCAAGTGCAACCAGATCACTCGCGGCCGTATACCACGAACTCCGGCGAAGACAATCACAGGTAGAGTCAGCAGCACCAGAAACGGCAGCGTGGTGTCCGGATTCCAGTCCGCAAACCAACCCAATATACCAGAAGGGCTGGCAATGGCGTCCTGCAACCGAGACCACTCGAACGGCAGACAAACGCACAGACTACTCAACCAGCCGACAATAACAAACACAGATCGGTAAGCGAGGGAGTTTCGGAAGCTAGAAGAATCTGTAGGGGCAGCTTCGGGACGACTCATAGGCTCAGGCCGCGAGTGACTTCACATCGTCCGTTTTTTTTTCATAGCCAGCGAGTCGACTGAACACTCCCAGTTTCCCTGTCGCCAAAAGCATCAGCAGCGATGGAACCATGATCGGGCGAATCACAAACGTGTCCAGCATGACACCCAAAGCCAGTGCGAAACCCAGTTGATCCATTCCGACCAAACTGCCCGCCATCAGAGAAGAGAACGTACCGGCCATGATGATTCCACAGCTAGAAATAATGCTGCCTGTTCTTTCCAAAGCCACGGTGATTCCCTTCACAGGCCCATGGATCTTTTCTTCTTCCTCGATACGAGCCATCAGGAAGATATTGTAATCTTCACCCACGGCGATCAGGATCGTGAACAGGAACATCGGCACTTTCCAGTCGAGCCCGGCAAAGCCCTGCGGATCCATCGCCCAGAATGCAAGATATGTGATACCCAGCGTGGCGAGGTAGCTATAGAAGACGGTGAACATCAGGTAGGCACAAATCCCGGGTCGTCGCAACAGAACCACGAGAATCAAATAGACACCCAGCATGACGAGGGTATCGATTCTGATCTGGTCAGAGTCTGTCACGTCCTTCAGGTCGCTGATGTCAGCAGTGTTGCCAACAAAGGACAGCGATGCGTTTTTTAACCCCTCGGGCAGATGAGCATGAATCTTGTCACGCAGGTTACGGAAGTCACTGATGCTGTCGCGAGAAAACGGATCCTGCTTGAAAATCAGATCCACTCGAGTCACTGCAGGATTAACCGAGCTGACGAAGTAATCGCGAGCGTGTTTCTTCGCAGCCTGACGAACAGCAAAGGTCATTTTCCCGGGCTCACGCTGACCTTTCGGGGCATACATCGAGCGTACTGCATAGAGTCCCAGTTCATCCTTCTTGTCGACAAGGCTCTTTGTGAACTCCGTTACCATCTCAAATGGCTCGCCCTGAATCGGACTGAAGTCCACAACCGGCGCGGACAGACTACCTGACCAGACACCATCTTCCTGAACCAGCGTCAGGTCATAGTCGCGATCATCCTGCGTCCACTTACCGGCGACAGTTTTCCCGTCGGCAGACACGGTCCCGGAATACATCGCTGATTTCCGGGGGATTGAGAATTCAAGACTCTGCCCAGCAACAGGAGCAAACCCCTCGGCTTCAAAAACATCGCCGCCTTCATCCAGGCTGACGACTTGCCATGTATTGGCATCTTTCGCATCAGCAGCGGGCTGAATTCGGAATCTGAATTCACGAGAACCAGCATCAACGAGAACCGTCAACGGGGCCACTTCTCCGGCCGGGAAATGTCGCTGAACCGCCTCGGCGCCATAAACGCTGCGGGCCGTATCAGGCAGCTCGGAAAGCAGGCCATAGCTAAGATTACCGAAGTAAATGATACCCACGAGTGTAAACGGCAGCATCATCGCCATGCTGCCAATCCACGCTGCCCATGCGCGTCGTTCAATCAGGCTGCCAATCCAGTGCCAACCAGCCGTCAACAGATTCTTTTTCTGCAGGCGAGCCACAAAGTCTGAACTGCTGGGGAAACTGGCGTCGCGGCGAGAAGCCAATGATGGAACGTTTGGCCAGAATGCCCAGCGGCCAATGAGACGCAGAATTGCCGGAGTCAGCGTGAGAGCAGCAAGAAGACAAACACCCAGACCGAATGTGATCGCCAGACCAGCCTGTCGAAACTTACCGAACTCGGCAAAGACCAACATCCCGATACCGCACATGACAGTCCCAGCGCTGGCGGTCAAAGCCGCCCCGATCCGTTGAAGTGTTCCTGAGATGGCGTCTTCGATTGTCTGCCCTCCGTCGATCTCTTCACGGTAACGAGCAATCAGAAACAGACAGTAGTCCACACCAGCCCCATAAATCAGCACCGTCACGTATGTTTCAATACCGTTGAACAGACTGATGATTCCGGCCGCCGCCGCCATTGACAGCAACGTCAACGAGACAGCAGTTGAAACAGCAACAGTGACCAGCGGAATCATCGCCAAAGCTGGAGCCCGGTAGATCAAAACCAACAGACCTACCACCAAAATCACGGTCCATTTCTCGGTCGACTTCGCGCTGTTCTTGGCTTCACGAATCATGTCACGACCAAATGTCGCACTGCCACTGATTGCAATCTCAAGACCAGCGGGCAAAGAGGTGTCTTCTCCGGCGGGAGTCCTGGAAAGCTGCTCCACAAACTTCTCAACCTGATCCACGACGTCCGTGTTTTGCTGATCGAGGAACTCGGTGCTGAGCCCCATAACGATTGTAGTCGCCTGCTTGTCTTCGCTGATCAGAAGATCACCAATCTTCTTATCTGCAAACCAAGTAATTCCCTGCACAATTTTTGGCGGCGAATTCTTGTCAGTGCTTGCGATTTCGGTCGCAGCAGCGTTCGCTGTCTCAACCCCCGCATCGGCAGCAAGCTGCTCATCAGGCATCGGGAGTCGGGCAATCTTGTGAATCTCCGGGATCACTCGAGCCGTCAGGTAGTCGTAGTCGGACTTCAGAAGTCCATCGGAACTTTCCCGACGCACCAAAAGAACCAGCGTACTGGCCAGCAGGTCGTTGGGAAATGCTTCGCGAAAACCTTCAGTTGCAATACGGCTGGGGGAGTCTTCCGGCAGGAACGCGAACTCGCCGTTTTGAACGACATCCTCCCATTTTGGCGCGGTGGAAATGCAAACCACCAGCAGCGCGACCCATGCTGCAAGAATCAGAAAAGCGTGTTTCGCTGTGATGTCTCCAAGACGTTTGAACAGCATTGAAAAAGCCTGATCACCAATGGAATGTTGAGGACACACCGTGAAAGACGCCCATCCGTTCGTCTACAGCAGGGAACCCTACAAACAACGGGCGTTGAATTCAATCTTAGGTGGTAGCCGCAATCCCGTCGTCGGCAGAGAAAAAAAGACATTTACCTCTGCCTCAGCCCAATCGGTAGAGTTTCTCAGCGATCCATTGGTCATCTGCAAATCGACTGAGGACCCACCTAAGTGCATCTCGGGGCTTTTCAAGATCTTCATCCGATGGTGCATTTCCATTCGCATCTCGAAAGCCTTCGTGAGTCAGTAACACGTTCCACTTCTCCCGAGAAGCAAACTGATTGACTCGCTCCTGAATCCGTCGCGCCCAGACGAGTCCATAAAAATCCTGAAACAGAGCCCATGAGGCGTCGACCAGTTCCGACCTCGTTTGAGCCGTTTCAATAGCCCGGCCTCTGATTCTGAAGGACCTTGCGGAGAGGACAACGGCACTCAGCAGCAAAAAAGGAATCACAGACTGCCAGGGTGACATCAGATCCATCCAGCCCATAGCGGGGAACAGACCCAGGGAAACTGCAGAAAAGAAGAACAGTGAGGCGAGCGTTAAGGACGTTCCCAGGCAAGTGCTCATGCTCATCAGCAGCACGAGGCACAATCCAGAGAACGCAGGGATGCCCAAGCGGAGTGGCTCTTTCCCGCGACTGCTGAGCAGATCGCTCAACCCAGGCCACAGCAGAACAATGATCAACGGCACCACGACAAAAACCTGCCACGCACTGACACCGGGATTTCTCGCCCCGAGGGTAGACACCGCCGGAGTCATCATCAAAACGACAGAGAGAAGCTGGAGCAGAGAACTGACGGCCGGAGAAATCTCGAAGAAGCGTCCTGACATCACAACTGAAGCCAGCAACGAAACGGCTGCAACGAGAGCCCATTGCCACGAGTACTTGACCGTCAACCCCGCGAACAAAGGTTTCATGCGTGCCAGCAGCAGCAGCACAGCCAAGTAAGCTATCAAAGAAAGCACAGCAACGAAGAACATCATAGGAAACTGGTTTTGACCCAAATGGCGTGGAATACCGGCCCGGAACGACCGTGCGAACTTTAGTGCCCCGAGGACTTTCATCCGAAGAATAGTGAAATTGTGCGAGATATGCGATTAGCAACAATTTTGCGAAAAGTATGAATGTCAATACCTGTGCAGATCCGATGACATATGCAGAGGATGTCCATACTCAGGCGATTGATGTCTGGACCATTCCCAATGATTGCACTGATCGTGGCGTCATCGCTGCAGTAAGTGGAGTCGATTTCGATCTATCGGCAGAACGATTCAAGGCAACGAGTGCTTGCATCATGGGTTCGCCGAGTCCGGGGGGACTTTGAGCTGGTTTGGAGAGTCGCCAAACTAGACAAGGAGTGGGGGATTTCGATGAGATTTCGTCATCCGTTAATGTTGCTTTTGGGCGGACTGCTGTCTGCATCAAGTGTCGGATGTTCAGCGGTAACGGCTGTCGTTTCTGACACCCGTCCGGCCGCTCGGCAGGGGCGCGGTTCAGCCGACAAGTATGCCGCGATAGCGCGAGTTTACGAAAATCAGGGCCGCTACGATCAGGCGGAAGCCATGTATCGTAAGGCGTTGAAACAGAACCCAAATAATACAGAAGTGCGGAATTCTCTGCAGCAAATCGCCAGCCGCAAGGCCGGCCGTAGTTTTGGCAACTCCCTCAAGACCGAGGCGGTAGCCAAGACGGAGACGGCGAAGAATGCCATGCTCGATACAGCCGTAGCATTGAATGCAAAGGCACCGGGGATCTCGGCTGGGCTGAAAGCCACCACCGAGTCTGAATTGAAAACAGCGTCGCTTGAGATTGCAGAGATCGCGAGCGACTTGCCCTCCTTGCCACGACTGTCTCCGGCATCTTTCGAAGAAGCCGCGACTGACGCAACAGCGCACGCGTCAACCTCAGCCATGGCTGCATCGGTTGAGTTAGCCACGGTCCAGGTGAATTTGGAAGAAGGCACAGTTGTCACCAGCTTTGTACAGCCGGCGAATGTTCCTGCTCACCCACTTGTTTCGGCAGAGCAAATTCTGGCAGTCGCAGAGACTCCTGCCGAGCATGCGGAACTTCTGCTGAATGGACTGAAGCACGGTGATTCGCTCGAAACACAATGCCTGGCGGCGACGCTGCTGGGTGATTGTGATCGATCAGACGTTGCGATCAGAGAGGCACTAAAGAAAGCGAATGAGGCCGCAACAGATTGCTATCTGCGACTCGCTATCTGCGATTCCCGAATCCAGCGGGGCGAGCACGACGAAGCAACTGCCAGGTGTATGATCGAACTACTGGACAACTCGCTGCCTGAACTACAGATTCAGGTTTGTTCCTCAATGCATCACTTTGTGGGAACCGGTGCGGAGTCAATGTGTGCCTCTGCACTTGAGTCAGCCTTGCAGAGTGAATCACCAGAGCTTCGGGCGAGTGCGGCGGTAGCGTTGGGAGACTTCCCGAATCTGCCTGAATCCGCGAAAGCCCAGTTGAAGAAAATGGCCACTTCCGAATCAGCAACACCGGTCCGGGAAGCGGCGGAAACAACTGTTAGTCGTTTCGAGAACGTTGGCGATTCGAACTCTGCAGACATACTTGTGATGCCCCGCAAGTAGGATTCGCGGCCCGGAATGTCGGTCGCGTTGTAGATAACTCCAGCACTGAGAACTGCATTCAGAATCGCAACAAGGTGACCATTCACTTTGTGTGCGGGTTGGCCAATAAGGCATCGGAGTCGCCCGGATCAAAGATCGAGTACGCCGGTAGCTTGAAAACACGCTGACGAAAGTCGGTAAGACGGAGATCAGAATTATGATTCGCAAATCTGCAAAAGCATGGCTCGCATTGTTGCTGGTATCATCAGCAGGATGTAACGCCATTGAAGATCACGTAGTGTCATGCGAAACCAGCACGAGAAACATGGTGTTGGCGGAGAAGGGCTGGCTGAACTGGGCCTCCTGTTACAAGAATGTCGATTACAAACTCCACTTTTCCAAAGGCTTCAAGGATGGATACACAAACATCCTCGAAGGGGGCAAGGGCTGCCAGCCTACTCTGCCACCTCGATGCTACTGGAAACCTCAGTTCCAGACGCCTGCTGGCCGAGCAAAGACCAACGCCTGGTTTGACGGTTACTCACATGGAGCGACTGCTGCACAACAGGATGGTTTTGGCAGTTTGCAGCAACTCCCGATCTCGCCAACTGCTCGCGCCAATTTGATGGCCCGACAGGCGCCGCCTTCGGCAGCCTGCTTTGCAGGAATGACAAAGCTGGGGGAGACGGATCCGGTCTACCACCCGGATGTTCATGGAGGAACCTCAGTGGATGAACCACCGATGGAAATCCTGAAGACACCCGACATTGATATGCCGCCTGAGTCAAACATTATTGAACCAGTGCGCCCCTATGACGAAGGCACGCCGCCTGTCGAAGAATAAGATCTGAACGGGCTATTGCCGCACCTCAAAAACAATGATTGACTTCAAAGTAGAAGTGAATCTTCAGAGACAGTTCAAGACGTCCAGAGATGACGTATTCCGGCAATCACGGAGAAGACTGCAATGTCACGCTTAAATGAACTTTTCAGCACCGAGTCAGTCCGAAAAACCATCAGGTCAAAACGCTTTCGACTTATGGGGCTTCTGACGCTGGCCTCCATGGTTCCGGCGGGCTGTCAGACGATCAATGCAGTTCCGGTCTCGCGTGTACCCGCAGAGATTCTTTCGACGGAACTGAAGGACAACTACAAAGACATCTCCCTGCTTCGCCTTCGACAGGACCCGCCTGACACATATCTTCTGGGGCCTGGCGACGTTCTTGGCGTGTACATCAAGGGCGTGCTCGGTAGTGAAGAAGAGCTTCCGCCAGTGCACTACCCGGAAGACAGCAATCGTCCGCCTGCAATCGGCTATCCTGTGCCAATCCGAGAAGACGGCACCCTGGCCCTTCCGATCGTTGATCCGATCAACGTCAAGAACATGTCGCTGGTGGAGGCCACGGAAGCAGTTCGAAACGCCTACACATATCCACGAGAAATCGTGAAGAAGGGCGAGGAGAGCATCATTGTCACGCTGATCCAGTCTCGCAAAGTTCGAGTTCAGGTAATCCGCGAAGAATCTGGTGGCACAGAAGGTGTGTCGAAACGTGGGACTGGCAAAGTTGTTGACCTGCCCGCTTATGAAAACGACGTTCTCCACGCGTTGAATGCAACAGGGGGCATGCCGGGAACCGATGCAAAGAACGAGATCCTGATCTATCGAGGTTTGTTTCAGTCCGGCGTTGAGGCTGACACAGTGCTGAATCAGGTTTGCCAGAGCAATTGTGATGACGATTGCCTCTGTAACGAAGCACCACTGCCAGATCCTCCGAACGTGACTCGCATTCCATTGCGATACAATCCCGCGAATCCTCCATCATTCAATCAGAATGATATCATTCTGAATGATGGTGATATCATCATCATTCGCAGTCGGGACCGTGAAACATTTACAACTGCGGGAGTTCTTGGCGGCGGCGAGTACCCTCTGCCGCGAGATAAAGACCTTGATATTCTGGGAGCAATTGCGTTGGCTCGCGGTCCCCTCGGCCAGTCAGGCACTGGAGTGGGCGCTATTGGCGGGAATGGAGGCGGCGGTGGTGGCAACGGTGGTGGCGGTGGTGGACGCGGCAATGTGAATTGCCAACCGTCCGAAGCGATCATCGTCCGTGAACTCCCCTGTGGCAGTTCAATCGCGATGAAGGTCGACCTCAACCGAGCACTCGAGAACCCGTCGGAAAGAGTGCTTATCCAGCCAAATGACGTGGTGCTCGTCCGATACACACTCGCGGAGGAAGTTGGCAACGTTCTCCTGAACGCATTCCAGATCAACTACCTGCTGGGCAGTGGAATCAACAACTGATCTTTCAGGTCGCCTTCACGGCAGTAAACCATTCCAACAAACCCGCCGCAAACCGGCGGGTTTGTTGCGTTTCTGAGACTTCAGCACAACATCCAGTGCCGGGCAAGTTTGGCTAAAGGCGCACCAAAAGTCAGACCAGTCGACAGGGGCATTCAGATCCGGTAACCACGGGCTATTCAAGCGTCGGCGCAGTGTCATCTATTGCCGCCAAAAGCCTTTCCTGAAGTCGATCACCAAGCTGATGCCCGGTCGCGTAGCTCTCAAAGGCCACGGCAACTTCCATCATATTCCTTGGTCGATAGCTTGGCTCGCGATCCAGCATCCGATTCAGAAACCCTGAGATACTGAGCGGAAGCTCGGGACATAGACTCTGAATCTCGGGAACACTTGAATCACGAATTGCCATCATCAGCTTCAACGGACTTCGACCTGCCTGCTGAAATGGCGTGACACCCGATAACAGCCGAAACGCAGTTGCCCCCAGTGAGTAAATGTCCGTAGAACAATCGACGTGATGCGAGTTCGACAGTTGCTCCGGGGACATGTAGTCCAGAGTTCCCAGAGTCTGTCCTTCTTCCGTCAAGGTGCTGTCGCAATCCAGTCCACGACTGATCGCCACACCGAAGTCCAGAATCTTCACCTGAACATGCCCGTCCGGACTTAATGTCAGCATCAGATTGGACGGCTTGACATCGCGGTGAATAATCATCTGTTCGTGAGCTGCGTGGAGGCCAATAGCGGCCTGCCGAACAATCTCGCTTACCTCTGCCAGCATCAGCGACTTCCCATTGGACACCAATGAGCCGACGTCGATTCCCTGAATGATTGGCATTACAAGATACGACGACTCTTCAGTCATCTCCGAATCAACATACTGCACCATCGCTGGGTGATTCAACCGACGAACGCTGCTGATCTCGCGCTGAAATCGAGCCTTCGTCTGGCTTCCTGACCGAACCATGTCCGGAAGCGTCTTCAGGGCATACTCCTGATGACTTTCACGATCCCTCACACGATAGACCACTCCCATTCCGCCTCGCCCCAGCGTGGAAACGACGTCATAGCGGCCAATCCGCACAGGGCTTACGTTAACTCCCTCGCCAAAAAGATCTCCGCGAAGCCCGCATTCTGCTGCTGATCGGAGTCGTGCTTCCACCTTTGCCGTAAAAATCCTATCAAGATCACTTCGGCTGAGGCCCGCAGAACCAAACTCCGCGGCAATTTCGTCCATTTCCGCTTCAATAGCAGCCTTCGATTTTTGGCAAATAACACAGGGAGAATCCGCCACAGTCTGCGATGCGTTTATCAGCATCGTCAGAAGACAGTCATGCGTGGTCGGTAGCCCACAGGAGCTGGATCCCATCGTCTTCAAAATGAATTCTCCTTCGCGCGTTCTACCAATAACCAAGAAATTCACGAAGTCTCGCTACCACTCGAAACCGAGCCTGACGAATTGCGTTTGCCGTCATACTCAAACGCAATGAGATCTCTTCGGGTGGCAGGCTTTCTACTGTAGACAGCCAGAATGCCTGCCACGTTCTTTCCTCAAAGTCTCCTCGAATCATCTCCGCTGCACGCATCAGAACCTCACCACCGCCGTCCCTTCTTTCCGGTGCTGATTCTTCCCGAACCCAGTCGGGAATAGCATTCATTCTGACCATCGTGTCGGTTCCACCAACAGCGTTCACACCATTACGACACCGTTCAAAGTGCTTCGTGAGACACCGCCTCGTGATCGTCCACAGCCACCCGCGGAAACTATGGTCCGGGCCAAACTGGAGTCGAGAAATCCCGGCATTAACTCCTCGAAAAACCTCTTGACAGATGTCGGCGGCGTCAGCTTCCTGAAGACCAGCTTTCCGACACCAAGCGGCAACAAGAGGAGTATACAAGTGCAGGAACGTTCTCCATGCAGTCGCCACACCGCCCCTGAGGTCGCTTAGCAGCGTCAGTGAAGTTGACCATTGTGATTCCATCAGACACCACGAGTGACCACGTTCCGCCAAATATGAATACCGCTTAGTATCCGGGCGAACTGCACTCTTCGTCCAACGACTTTGGGGTGTTCTCCCTTAGGAAAAAATTTCCGGCGACAGCAGGCCAACAGAATCTGAACACCAGACTATGCATGTGAGACACCGCGGGGGCGAGGGTCTGGAGATGAAGCTTTTGAAGCCTGAACAACACTTAGCTTCAAACTCCAGCGGAAGACGTTGCTATTCGCAGCCTTTGCTCTTACTCGGCCGGATCGATTTTGTCAGCAACTTCGGGATTTGCTGCAGCCTCACGGTCGCCGGTCTCGCCAACAGCACTCGACTGTCTCTGCTCACCTTCATGCTGCCCCGCCTTTTGCGTTAACTCCTGCGACGGATCTGCCTGCGGTGCTTCCGCAGCCGTTGTTGCGGGTTCCACTGGTTCTGCTGCCGGAGCAGCCTGCTCAACCTTAGCGGCTGGTTCAATCAATTTGCGTTCACGCAGCGTTTGGCCAAGCTGAAGCTTCCAAACACCGTCATGATCTTTAAGTGTCACAAATCGATGCGTCACGCCGACAATTTCAACATTGATTTCTGAAACTGTAAGCTTCTCCGCAACTTTCAATTGCTCAGTCTTTCCTGTTCCCTTGTTTCTGAACCAGGCATACCAGACACCGTCTTTCGATAGTGCGGCGGACAGCAACGTCAACGCAGCATTGTCGTCCTGCACTTCCAGGGCGATTTTTCGAGACGCCGACTTCGGTTCTTCTCCCGAATCAGTAACCTTGACTTCGACGTCATACTTTCCCGGGGTAAATGTGCGCGACGGGGTCCACTTCAACTGCCCCGTTAGCGCATCAATCGACAAGCCTTCCGGCGCTCCTGCACCCAGCGAATACTTCAAAGACGCAGTCGGACCATCGTCTGTCGCCGTGGCCGTCTCCGCAAATTCTCGCCCAATCACAACAATGGCTGATTCGGCCAGCGTCAGCACTGGCGGCTGATTATTACTCTTGATCGTGAACTTCACCTTCGAATTCAACTTGAGTTCTGGATTGCCAGACTGAGTCAACATCACCGTCGTGGTGTATTCTCCTGCTCCCATCGTCTCCGCAGGCTTCCAGGCAAATTCTCCGGTTGCAGGATTGATCGACATGCCTTCCACAGGTTCCGCGAGCGAAAACTGCGGCTCGCCAAGCTCCGGATTGAAACTCTCCGCTCGCACCGTGAACTTGACTTCTTCGCCCGGCTTAATCGTTTTGTCGCTAACACCAGCCAGACGCGGATTCCACGTCTTTGGCGGCGATGGTATCAAGAAGATTGACCCTTTCACGAAGTCCGCATATTGCTCCAGTGTCTTCTCCTGACGATCCCACGCCACAGGCAATAGCTCAACGGTGGCCTTCTCCGGATGCGCAGCAGCTTTGGTTCCGCTGAACCCTCGTTGCACTTTCCACGCTGACCCATCAACAGCTTCAACTCGCAATAACTCCCGCTCAACTCGGACCAGAAACGGCCGGAATGGATCTTCGATGATGATCGACTCATTCGGCACAACACTGATTTCAGCAGCACTCTCGCTGATCCCGCTCGTGATCGTCGTGCGGGGCTGCAGTTCCGTTTTGTCATCGCCCCCAATGACACTCATTCCTTCGGCTGTGAACGAAACGAGCAGCCGCGGATTTCCCTGAGCACCAGGGCTATCTATTTTCATGGCGGAGATTCGATGCAGCATATCCGCCTGATCGAACAGAAAAAGAAATCGTGTCAGCCCCTGAAGATCTGTCTCGGCCTTCTTCACCTCAACGCCAACAGTTCCAAATTCTTTCTGCTGCGATCTCGCGCCGGGAGTCACCTCAAAGCCTGGACCACTGAAGCCACACTGTCGAGTCAACTCGTGTACCCACTCCCGATACAGGCGTTGAGCGTCGTCCTGATTCTGAGGCAGGCTGATGTATTTCCAGTCATCCAGATTCTTTCGCGCAACCTTGAACTTGATCTCCTGAAGTTTCAGAGATTCATTCTCGGCGTTGGCCATATTCAGATTTCTCTGCAGGTCGCGAATCGGTTTCATCAGAAACCCGTCCAGCGTCGACCTCAGACTGTAAACGGCAATCGCCGCGACCAGCCCTGCTGCAAGAATCTTTGTGCGTTTCTTTTCATCCATTTTCATTAGCCCGATGCTGATTCCGGATCCGCAGGGAGCGAAACTTCCAGAACTATCTGAACACCATAATCCTGTGACACCGCCGAAGCGCGGTACTCCGGCTCAAACGGCTTCACTCCGTAGCCCGCATCGCGAAGCTTCCGCGCCAGTTCGTTAACATCCGACTCAGACTTCGCAAACCCAACAAGCTTCACTGACGGCGACGCTCCACGCTGGATTGCAGAGAATTGGAAACTGTCGATAAACATTCTGTCTGTTGCCGGAAGAATGGCTTTTAGGCGAACCATTTCATCCAGCCATTCAACGTCTCGATTCACCCACTCTGAAACACTTTCAGACTGAGTCATCTCCTTGCTGCCGGCTTGCAGCATTTCTTTGATCTCAGCATTCTCTGTATCTACCAAATACTTGACGTCGGCAAGCTCATTGATCTGCCCCTGTCGCCAAAAGTACCCGCCGGCCACAATAACCACGCCGGCCAATGATCCCAACAGAACTCGAAGCCGTCGCAAATCCTTCTTCGCCGGGGCACGACGAGGATTGATCAGGTCCACAACCTCAACGCCACTCGCCGTTTCACCCAGAATCGCCCCCGCAAGTGTCACGATATCGGCGGAGTTAATCCCTTCTGGCAACGCACCGGAGAGAAATGCTTCAGCCGGGTTGACTCGCTCAATTCGAGCCCCATCCAATCGAGTCGAAATCTGATCGGTCACTGCCGAGGTGACTTCCGGAGCACCAATCAGAATGACTCGATCGATCTTATGCTCGCCCAGAATCTCGGCCGCAGACATCCGTGCTCGGGTCAGCTCCGCACGAATCGTCCTCTCGACGGTCTCCAGAGATGTCCACGAGCTGCCGCTGTGCGAAAAGACAACCGAGGTGCCTCGAACGAAAGTCAGCTCGATAAAGTCCCGCCGCATCACGGCAACGACATCGACCTTTTCCAGGTCGGCTGATTCTCGCAGGAATCCCGCTCGAGCAGCCGCCTGAGCCACACAATACGCACTGACGCGAACTTCAGACAGCTCCAGACCCGCATCATTTAATGTTCTTCGTGCCACCGCGACCTGATCGCTGGGCACGGTTACCAGCAGGACGTCTCGCGTCGCGCTGCCCGGCTGAATTGGAAGCGGGGTAAAGTCCATGCAGACCGATTCGACAGGGACCGTCAGCCGCATCGACGCCTGCAGCCGAATCATGTCCGGGATTTCGCTGTCCGGCACCTGAGGCAACTGGATGCGATGAATCGTGACCATCTGCCGAGGAAACACGATCGCAACTGAGGCACGCTTGCGATCCGTACCCACCGGAAACAACTGCTTCAGTTGATCCACCAACAAGACCGTGTCGTTTGAATCCGCCTGACGTTCAAGGATTCTGACCAGCCGGAACTGAGCTTTCTCGCCTGCAGCAGTCCCCTCTGCGACGACCAGCCGGTCGCGATCCCATTCGATGAACTTGTCTGCCATATTTCGGGACCCGCGATTTACATGACGCCAAACGACAAACCTGATTCTATGACCAATTTAGGACGGCGATTCTGAGCGAATTCAGCGATTCCGGCCGAATTTCGAGCCAAACCGAATCAGTTACCCCTATATGAACACCACAACGGGCATGGTGGGGCCGTTGTTCGGAAGAAACAAGCATAGGTTCTCTATGTTAGCCGCTCCGTGTTGGAATCTGCTGATTTTTCCAATTTTCCGTCCGGGTACACCTTCCGCCCGGCAAATTGGGCGATTGTGCGTCGCCACACGCCCCGGAAGGATTGCAGATGACTACTCCGAACGAAAGAAAAACAGCCGACGAATAGCGTGCAGCAGCCCCTCAGGGGTGCCTTCCTTCGCTTCGTCCTTCAGTGCTTCCAAAGGCGGATGCAGGAGCTTGTTAACGATCCGCTGAATCGTCGCTTCAATCGCCTGTCGCTGAGCACTCTCCAGCGTCGGCAGTTTACGATACAAACGATCCAACTCCGAACGGCTGATGTCTGTCCAGTGCTCACGCAGACGATGAATCACCGGACCCGTCGCACGATGATAAATTTCCTGCATGAATGTTCGCGTCTGAGCAGCAATAATCCCGCGAGCCTTCTCAACCTCGGCTTCTCGGGCCGCGCGGTTGCGGCTGCAGGTTTCTTCCAGAGCATCCAGGTCATACAGGAACACGTTATCGTCAACGGTCCCCGCTGCAGGATCAAAGTCACGCGGTGCCGCCAGATCCAGAATAAACACCGGATGTCGCTGCGAGCGTGCTCGAGCTGCCGCAAAGCGTTCCTTCGTGATCAAAGTCTGAGAAGCCCCGGTGGTGCTGACGATGACATCGGCTTTGGCCAACCATTCGTCCAGCGTTGAAAAATCTACCGCCTCACCCTTGAACTGCGCGGCCAAACGCTCGGCTCGTTCGCGGTTGCGATTCGCCACAACAATTCGTTTCACGCCCTCGGATTGCAGATAAGTCAGCGTCTCTTCCGCCATCTCCCCCGCACCGATGACGAGCACGGTTTTGTTGTCGAAACGGCTGAAGATGCTTTTTCCAAAATCGCCCACGGCCACGCTGGCGATCGAAACTCGCCCGTCGGCCAAACCCGTTTCCGTGCGAACCTGTGCTGAAACTTTCAAAGCATGCTGGAACAGAACGTTGGTCAACGGACCGCAGGCTGCGTTCTCCTGAGCAATCCGATAAGCCTCTTTGACCTGATTTACAATCTGCGGCTCACCCAGCACCATACTGTCGATGCTGCAGGCGACTTCGAACAGATGCTCTACGGCCGCAGTTCCTGATTGAGCCAGCACGGAATGCACAAACTCATCAGTGGGCACGTTGTGAAACCGGCTGATGAAACGAGTAATATCGTCGAAGGAAACTCCGTCATCATCGCGTTCATCGGCCGCGTAGATCTCAACCCGATTGCACGTGGAAAGGACAACCAGCTCAGAATCCGGATGTATCTCACGCCATTGCGAATAAGCGTTGTTCAGCAATTCTGAATTCGAAAACGCCAGACGCTCACGCAGCTGAACTCCGGCCTTATGATGATTACAACTGATGACAAGAACGTTCACCGGCCCACCTCCTGAGGGATTTCCTCAGTCGAAGACATTGGCGAAACGTCATCGCTACTCTGAGGACTCTCCGGGGATGCGCCGTTCTTCTTTTCTGACGAACTGTCCGACGATGTCGTACGCGGCCGGCCATGGAACGTATTCAAATTCCCGGATCCAGCCAGCAACATCGGGCCAAGAACGGCAACGATCAGAAATCCTCCACTAAGCAGAGAAAGCTGAGCAACCGACTTGCCGGTTTGGTGAGACCCTTTCAGCAGTCGACCCAGAAACAGCACCATCGCCAGCCAAGCGAAAACAGTCGTCACGATGGTCGGGTCCCACCAGGAGATCGACTCGGATGGATCGGAACCTCGGTTCCACGATATCAGCAGGAATCCTGTCAGCAGACCGATCGTCAGACATGGGACCGAGAAAACCACCATCCAGCGATTCCAGGCGGTCAGGTTTTCCAGGCTGGGCAGAGGCAATTTCTGAAGCCACTTCGAGCGTCCCCGGAGTTGCTGATGATTCAACAGATACATCAGGCCGGAAATGGAGGCTCCTACAACCGCACCAATTCCAAGCACCAATGACGCGGCGTGAAACATTCCCCAGCGACGCATTGCAACCGCTGCCAAATTACCGCTGCCTTCCGAACTGACAAACACAGCCACAATCACGAGCAGCAGAATTGCGGGCAGTAGAAACAGACCGTGAGCCATCTGGCGATGGGTCAGCATCAGAATGACATACAGCAGACTGCCCAGCCACGCGAGAACCAACAACCAGTCCTGCTCGCTTGTCAGAAGAGGCGGAAGTCCGGCCTTTTGGCTGCGAGTGATCAAAAAAGCCGTGTGTGCCACGAATCCTGCGAGGGAAAAGAAAACCACCGCCATCCGCGCGGAGGCGATCTGGCGACGAAATACCAGCAGAATTTCGCAGGCCAGCGAAACCAGGTAGCTCAGCAGAAAGCAGTAAATATGAACTTGTGCCAGAAATCCCAAGTGTCGCCTCAATCCAGAGTGTTGCCTCAATCCAGTAGCGAAATGGCTTCAGTCAATTTCAAACACGATTTCAAATCGGCCACATGGCATTATATGCTCAAAGGCTCACTAAAACACGGCCCGTTACCACATCCATTGATCGGAATCCTTAACTCCGAGGCCGTCCGCGCCTTACACCCCGAAACCTGACGTTCCTGTGTAGTGAATCCCTTAAGTGGTAGCCAGAATTGTTGCTTCGCCAATTTTGCCGTCGCCAATTCCGGTTTTGACGAATTGAACAACTGACGAAACATGGCGAGGCTGGAAAAGTGATCTGAACGGCTGAGCATTCATGCCACTACGACTAGAAAGACCGGGCGCATTGAGGAAATTGCGAGGATTTCATTTCCAACCAGTGTCTTCTGTTGGTTTTCTACACACTTGTGCGTCCGATAGCTGTGGATACAAACGGGCAGGGTAAGTCCTGCACAAAATCTGTCGTGAGGTTGTCGGCCCTACCCCACTGAAAAGCGCTGGAAGTCAGAGGTTGATTTGATGAAAAAGTCCGGGAAAATCCTGCACAGTTTCACTTCGTTATTCCGCAATTCTTCAACGAGTCTTAAGCGGAAGGCAAATCGCAAATCCCAGCACCTGCAGTTCGAAACGCTGGAATCGCGACAGCTTTTGACCGTGCCGGCTCTTTCGAGCAATCCCAATGCTCAAATGACCGTGTACCTGGACTTCGACGGTGAGGACTATGGGAATCAGATAGTCCGGGTGCAACGAAACCCGGACCTCGAACTGGAAAGAATGAGCGCTATCCCGGCGTTTACCATCGATGGAACTCCGGGGCCTGATTCTCCGGCCGAAGAGAGATTGATTGAAGAGATTTTCCATCGAGTCGCCGAGGACTTCCGGCCGTTTAACGTTAATGTGACCACAGTCCAGCCTCCGACGGGCGTGCTGCAGATCAAAGTGTCGGTCGGCGGAAATGGCGTCGTCCAGTATCGCGTGCTCACTCGTGTATTCGATCAGAACGGGGCTTTGATCGACACACTCGTCGGTCCTCCGCAGACTTACCGCTTCACGTCGCCTGTGTTTGCGGAACTCAACGCCTACCGAGCAAATCAGATTAATCCTGTCCTCGTCTTTCCGCAGCAATTGACGTCAGCCCAACAGAATGGGCAGACCATCGCGAGACTGATTTCGCAGGGAGTTGGTCGACAACTTGGCCTGCAGAACCGGACGGCGGTCGGCACAGTAAACAATGGTCCGATCATGGCCGATCTGACAGCGAATCCGATTCGAGATACCTGGACGAATACATTCCCTCAAAATGATCTGAACGGATTGACCGCCCCGAGCGGGATTCAATCGCGTCTGGATGACTTTGGCGATTCGATAGCCACCGCCGCGAATGCTCAGGTGGATCTGGTTTCATCATCCGTTGCCAACCCCCAGCAGATCGCAGCGGGAATCATTAATCACACTCCGGCTGTTGTCGGGGCTGATCGCGATGTGTTTCGAACTGTTCTGGATTTGACGAGAACGACCGGTACCGCTGAACTTTCTATTAATGTGGATGGGCTTGACCTTTCTTCCCGTCGGTTCCTTGACGGCACAGTAAACGCCAACCTGAATCGCGGGTCGAACCTCGATGTCGTGGTCAATCTCTATTCAGCGAATGGAACATTGCTGGCGTCGGACAGCCCTTCTCCAGAGATCGACGGGGAAATTCTGTTTGAGATCCCAGCCGCTTCAATTCCCGGCAATCGCCTGCTCGTCTACTACATTGAAGTGACCACAACATCTGAAGTCGGGTCACTTGGTGAATATACGGTAAATTGTTCGCTTCAGGAGGTTCTCGGAGCTCCTGTGGTGCTGGCACCAGCAGCGACTGTCCAGACAACATTGCCGACCTTCGGTTGGACATCTTCACTACGGGCGACGGGGTACATTCTGGAAGTGTCGAATGCCACATCCGGAGCTGTCATCTTCACCAAGAGGACCTCCGCGACCACATACACGGTCAATCCAGAAGACAACAACATTCTGCCGAGCGCGATCAATTCATTGCCGGAGGGATCCTACAATGTTCGAGTAAAAGCGATTCGCGGTACCGGTGGGGCAAATAATGAATCAACATGGAGCAATTCCCTCCGATTCACTATCGCGATCCCATTGCCATCCAAGCCCTCGATTATTCGGCCCAAGACAGCAACCGGAGAATCCTTCCCGACGTTCGAATGGACCAAAGGTGCAAACGATAAATCCTTCACTTTGCAGGTCTTCAAAAAAGGCACAACGACTCGCGTCATTTACAAAACAAATCAGGCGACGAATACCTACGTCCATTTCGCTCCTCTCGCCAATGGCGACTACACATTCAACGTGCGGGCGTTCAACTCTGTCAATAAGCCCGGAGCAATCAGCGAGTCTGTGGACTTCAAGGTAACTTCGCCGACTCTTGTTGCACCAAGGCTGACCGCTCCGATCGGCACGTCCACCAGCATTCAACCTCGCTTTGCCTGGACAGCAGTGACTGGTGCTACTTATTACAAGTTGGTCGTGCACAACCTCTCCAAAGGAACGGTTCAGTTTACTCAGGAGAACTTGCCTCGTACCCGAACATTCTTTGATCCTCCTGTAATGCCACAGGGCAATTATCGCGTCTCCGTTCAGGCGGTCAGCAATAACATTGGTGCTGATGGAAAGTACATTGCCGGTCCGTCGACCGGATGGCAATCCTTCACTCTGGACATTCTCCCTCCCGCAGCTCCGTCTGTGACTGGGCCACGCGGACTCAACGACAGTCCGACAATTCAGACCACGAACCCAAGATTTTCATGGACCGTTCCTGCTCGAGGTGTCAAGTACGACCTGCTCGTCAACAATCTCACAACACAAGTAGCCGGAGTTATAAGTGAGAACGGCCTGACGACGAATGCGTACATTTCACGTACGAATATGGCTCAGGGAAAGTACCGTGTTTGGGTTCGAGCCTATAACCTGGCGAACGAAGTTGGCGACTGGAGCTTGCCGTTCGATTTCAACATTGACGAGCCGACTCCTACCGTCCCCGTAATTACAGGCCCGGTTTTGAATTCACTGGGCTACGTCGAGGATGCAAATCCAACCTTCAGATGGACGACGACAACACCGGCCGCTGCGGCTTATGACTTTACTCTGTTCAACGTCTCACTCGGCACGACGGCCTTTACGGTTAACGATTTGACGACACCTTCGTATACCGTTCCTGCGGCCAACCGTTTAGGTGAGTATGTCTACCGTGCACAAGTTCGCGCAAAGAATGTGTCGGGGGATGCCACCGCATGGAGTGCGCCTTATACGATTCGTGTAAATATACCAGACCCGACCACTCCGACCCTTATCGGACCTGGCGACACAATCACAGACACCACTCCGACCTTCTCTTGGCGTCACAGCAGTACGTCTTTCAGCTACGAGATTCTGATTCGCGATTTGCTTCGCAATGAGGACATCTCTCTGCAGGTCAAAACGTTCTCGCTTGATCCAGGCGGCGCGACCGCGTCTTACAACCTTCCTAACGCAAACGCCCTGAAGCCCGGCACTTACCGATTCTGGGTGCGAGCAATCAATTCTCTCGGACAAGCCAGCGTTTGGAGCACATCCAAGACATTTGTCATCACTGTAAAGCTGGACGACAGTCTGCAGAATTCCCCTGCAGAGAATCCTGACCAACTCGTTGCTTCCCGGATTACTCCGGCTCTTGCAAATCGCAATTCCCTGACCACTAATGCGCCTTCTGCGGATGCTCGAACAGAGGATGCTCAAACACAGGAAGTTGTGGCAACAGATTTCGTTGCAGTCGTAGCCCCGTCTGCCAGAGACCGTCAGACAGCGATTCCAGAAGTCCCTGGCGAAGAATCGTTGATCGATGCGTTCATGCACCGCATCGCGGATCCATCGTCAGATGCAGACTTCACATTTCTGAAGTCCTAAGCAGGGCTCTCCAGTCGCCTAAAGTTAACGCAACGGCCCTCGGAGAATTATTCCGAGGGCCGTTTTTTGTTCGTGCTGAGAGCGGGTTGAAAAAGATGCCTCGAACTTTGCAGGAGGCACGACATCACGACGAACATGAACCGCGGGTGAATTCCAGACACCTTGCGTCAACGGCCCAATAACACTTACACGCCTACGATGCCTCGCAGCTGCGAAAGTTCTGTCAACAAGCGATCGGGGCGCGTCGCCGGATCCTTCAAAACGTCGCTGGATACTTCGAGCCCGGATTTCTCAGCAACCAGCAGCGCCGTCTTCATTCCTGCGGCTTTCGCCGGGACAAGATCTGTCGACAGCCGGCAACTGATGTGAAGCGTTTCCGCCGCCGGGATCCCGATCGAACGCAACTGCTGAACAGCCTCAGCAAACAACATCTTCGAAGGCTTCTTCACACCCACATCGGCGGAGACAAGAATCGTCTGTGGTCGAAACAAATTATAAAGCGGCGGCAAATCGCCCTGCGTTGCAACAGCCTTCAGCGTCTGGATCAACGTGAAAGACTGTCCGTCCGAAAGCAGCCCTTGAGTTATCCCGGCCGCAGACAGATCGCTCATGGCTTCAGCAGCTCCCGCCCGTGCTTCCGTAGCCTGCAGACAACTGTGAAAGAAGAACGCGACCTTTTCACTGAATTCATCCAGATCGCCGTACTGACCTTCATCGTAGGTGTACTCCTTTTCGAAGAGCTTACCAATCAGGGCTCGCCACGTATCAACCAGGTTAACCTCAGTGACGTTACCTTTGGCAGAAGCCTGCATCGCCTGTCGTTCAATCGTGCTTCGGTAGATCCCGATCATGGACTGCCACGGAGGCCCGGGCTTGCGATACATGTGGTTCCACATGTTGAACTCATGAATCGTCTTGTCCAGCGCGATCTGTAGACGAGCCTCCTCGTCGGGAAACAAAGTAAACTTGCCGTCGGACACACGCAGCAGTGTTCCATAAACATCCCACAGCACCGCGCGGATGCCGGGAAGAGGCTTAATCGAAGGGCTGGCGTTCACTGCTTTTGCGGCAGGAACCCTTGGCCAGATCAATTTGCGGCCGTCAAGAAAATCAGCGTACTCGGCAAGCGAAAAAGACATGAAGACTGACTTCAAAAACTGTCAAGAAAATGGCGGAGAAGTTATCAAGAACGCCGGGCGGAACCGGGACTGGCTCCCGCAGACATACCGAAATCATGGAGAAAAGGGACCGCACAAAAGTGCCTGTCCTGGTTTTGTTAATGCCACTAAGTGTCCAACAGCAACGGTTATGGAAGAAAGCCAATTTCCGCCTTGGAAGCGAATTCATTCAAATCCACCAGCCGCCATCTCACATTGCGCCGGGTATCGCGTATCCGTGCCGATCCGCAAACTCTTTCAGGTAAGGATTAAGACGTTCAACGTATTCCGGATCGAAACGGTATTCATTGTTCTTGTACCCAATCAGGGTGTCAGTATACGCCTTCAGTCGCGGCTGCATGTTGGGCCATGTTGTCAGCCCAAACTGCTGATAAATCTGTTCAACGATCTCCATGGGACGAGCCGTAATGTCCTCATGCCGAAGCTCGATCAGATTCTGAGCAGGAATCAGCCCCTTGTCTCGCTCCCAGTTTTCAAAAATCAATTGGTGGCGGCGAGCTCCAAACTCTTCAATCTCGCGGGGATCGTGGCTTTGAAACGCCAAATTCACCATGAATCGCTCCATCAATTTCATGGTCGAAGCATGAACCAGATAAGGATTGCGATACACATGGATGAATTTTGCATCCGGATACAATTTTAGAACCTCCGAAACTCGCCCCAGATTCGGAGGATTCTTCAGCAACAGCCGACGCCCATGCGATGCGTATGACACCTTTCGCAAGAGGTACTCAAACATTTGCGACCAGTGAGCCACGTCTCGTGAGTTCGCTCCTTCAAACAGCACCGTCTGACGAAACGTCTGCTCTGCGATTCGTGGAAAGAAATAGTTCAGGTAATGACTCATGTGAGTCAACCCGGCCAGCGCGAAGTCTTCAGACATCGGCTCATCGATACCAAGCGGCACAGCATCCATCGGACGACTTTTCGGAAGTCGCCGAGTCAGGATCCAGCGGGCCAGCCATTCCCAGGTCAGGAACCCACTGGGGATCGCACAGTGCAGCATGGTGACACTGGCAAACTGCGGATCCTGAAGCATCAGGTTGTGCATATTTGTCGTGCCACTCCGCCAGTGCCCAATGATGAAAACGGGCGGCTCGGTGAGCTTGTGCCGACGAACCGGAAGTCCAAATCGCAGGCGTTCGAATACACGAATGGGAATTGTCGCGATGATGAACAAAGTAATCCGGAAGGCTCGTAAGCGATGCCCCGGCTCAATCTGATCTCCATATCGCCACAACAACGTCAGCCAATTCCGCAGCGTGGAAAAATGCAGAATGTGAGGAAGTCGCATTCGCGATTCATCAGCAGCCATGAGTTCAGCAAATCCTGTTGAGTGTGTTCTGAGTTAAGGAAGATCAATACTCAGTTCGTTGCTGCCTTCAGTAATTTCAAATACGACTTCGGCCGGGGACAACTTAGCATCGTCAACGGTTGGCCCCGGAGCGACAGCTCCCATGTCGGTCACGGCAACATGATACTTTCCGGGAACCGGCCCGGCATTGGCAGCGATTGAGAATTGACCATTGCGAACCATCGCCCAACCCACAGGTGCGTTCACATCGTCGGGCTTAAACGCCACAGTGCCAAACTTCAGCGGTTCGCCTTTCTGCTTAATCATTCCTGTGACCTGCTGACGCTTGCCCGTGGTCAGCAGCCCGCTTTGCGTGAGCCATGTTCCGGCCGCATGAATCCACTGGCCCAGTGCCGGATGCTCATTCGCTAATCCAACGCCATGGGGCCCCTGCTGATAAATGTGCAGCTCAGCGGGAACTCCGGCTTTGTGACAGGCTGCATAAAATGCGAGACTGTTCTCCGGAGGAACCCCGGTGTCTTCAGACGTGTGAAACAGAAACACAGGAGCTGTGTCTTTGGTGACTTGAGTATCATTCGAAAGACTCTGCAATTGCTCGTCGGTGGCCTTATCTCCCAACAGGTTCTTTGCCGATCCCTTATGAGCATAATCAGCGACAAAGCTGATCACGGGATAACCCAGGATTCCGAAGTCCGGCCGACAACTTTGCTTATCAATCGCATTCTCGGCCGTCGCATCCCCGGCATCAAAATGAGTGATCGCGGTCGACGTTAAATGACCACCGGCGGAGAAGCCCATGATGCCCACACGATGCGGATCAATCCCAAACTCACCCGCGCTGGCTCGCACCAATCGCAATGCTCGCTGAGCATCCTGGAGCGGGATCGGATGCCGATAGGGGCTCAGTCGATAACGAAGCACAAATGCCGTTACGCCGATTCGATTAAAGTACTTCGCAGGCTGAACTCCTTCATGATCTGTGGCATGAATGGCATAGCCACCGCCCGGGCAGATAATGACAGCGGCACCGTTTGGATTCTTTGTCGCCGGATAGACCCAGAAACCGGGCTTGTCAGCATCCTTGTCACCCAGAGCTTCCGGAGCCCCATTAGACCAGAGCAGCCGAAATTCAGGCTCATCGGCCCCCGTCGCGAAGGCATTCGTGAACACCATCATTGACATCACAATCGTTGTTACAAACGCTGTTTTCATCTTGAAGTTCGACTCCGGAAACATGGCCATTCGCAGACTTCGGTCAGGGATTTCATCCACTCGGCGGGAGGGATCTTAGCTACGAACACAACAATCAGAAACGAATCAGGCCCCTCACAAGTCTCTCGGCCCCAAGAATTCTTCCATCCCAACGGCGACTGCCCGCTCCTATTGGCTCGTTTATCATAGCATCCGCAAACACCGTGCGTCTCAATCACGACACTTTCCCCAATTCGCCAACTCGCGTTCGCTCGACGTCATCAAGGACTGGCATTCTCGATTACAATGCGACGCCCTTTGAATCATCGTTCTTTGTGCAATCCCGAACGGTGCCACCTTAGTTGCTCTTTTGCCGCTGCATGCTGGACTGTCTTACCGATGGACGTCAACGATTACCTGATTGACCATACCAAACTCGAATGGCACAAAATGCTGTCCGCCTGGTCGTGGCTGTTGGACGATGAAGCCGAAATCGAGCCATGGCTCATGAATCGTTTCGGTGACCTGTTTTTTCTGGACGAAGACGGCGCAGTCCTGTGGCTGAACGTTACTGACGGTGAATTGTCCGAAGTGGCCGAAAACGCAGATGAGTTCTTCGCACTGCTGGAAAGTTCGGTTGATGGCTCTGATGAGGATGACTCAGAGGACGCCGCTGATTTCGAAGACGAAGAAGAGTCCGAAGACAATGCGGAAGACTGGTTCCTGATGGGGATCGTCGACGAAGCTGTTGAGTCCGGGCTGAAACTCGGCCCAGGCGAATGCTTCGGCTTTAAGACTCTGCCAATTCTCGGCGGCGACTACGTCCCGGAGAACTTGTATGTTTCGACGGTAGAAAAGTACTGGTCTTTCTGCGGCTACGTCCATGCTCAGATCGACGGCCATCCGGACGGCGCCGAAATTGAGATCGATGTCCCGGAGCGATAGAGTCCGGAAATTCCTCGCGATGCCCGATGTGATTCGATCGCTCTGGATACGAGTCAGGAAGCCAAAGGATTTTCAATGAGTCTTCAGCCAGGCCGCTATCGCCATTACAAGGGCAAGGATTACATCGTGCTCGGTGTGGCGAGACACAGTGAGACCGAAGAAGAACTGGCTGTCTATCGCACAGATTACGGCGACCGTAGCTTGTGGGTCCGACCTCTCGCCATGTTTCAGGAGACGGTCGAGATCGACGGTCAACCACGTCCCCGCTTTCAATACGTAAGCCCGGAATAGCCCACCTTTCGACCACCTGCATGACCCACTTTGCGCCTTAGCGTGACACCGTCAAAATCCGCCGTGCCAAGCTTCCGAAAGGCAGACTCACGCAAAGGCGCAAAGAAAAAGAAGACAACCACCTGCAAGATTCACTTCGCGTCTTTGCGCCTTCGCGTGACACCTTCAAAACTCAGTGTATCGAGCTTCTGGAAGGCAGACTCACGCAAAGGCGCAGAGCCGCGAAGAAGACATCCACCTGCATGACTTACTTTGCGCCTTAGCGTCTTTGCGTGACATCTTCTGAATTGCAGCGTGCCAAGCGACCAGAAGGCAGACTCACGCAAAGGCGCAGAGTCGCAAAGAAGCCGACCACCAGCAAGACTCACTTTGCGCCTTGGCGTGACATCTTCTGAATTGCAGCGTGCCAAGCGACCGGAAGGCAGACTCACGCAAAGGCGCAGAGTCGCAAAGAAGACAACCACCCGCAAGATTCACTTTGCGCCTTAGCGTCTTTGAGTGACATCTTCTGAATTGCAGCGTGCCAAGCGATCAGAAGGCAGACTCACGCAAAGGCGCAGAGTCGCAAAGAAGCCGACCACCAGCAAGACTCACTTTGCGCCTTGGCGTCTTTGCGTGACATCTTCTGAATTCAGCGTGACTTCCGGCGGCGTGGCACCCTTGGGCCGCACCTTGGTGCCGGCTGTTTATGACAGGAGCCAAAAAGCGGCAGAAACGAGGAACGTGCAAATCCGGCTCTTAGTCGGCAGAGCAAGGATTCAATTTCCGTGAACCGACAAGGCACCTGAGTAACTCGACGAAACAAAAAAAGCCGGTCGACTTTTAGGTCGAACGGCTTAATCTGAAGAAAAGTCGGGGCGACACGATTTGAACGTGCGACTTCCGCGTCCCAAACGCGGCGCTCTAGCCAAGCTGAGCTACGCCCCGATGTGTTCTGTTTGACTCCGACTGTTACATCAGAGATTTTCAGGACACTTGCTGCAATCAACTGGTTCGGTGAAGAACCCGTTGCCCGCGGCGGGGCGGAGTGTAGCGAGCATGCCGTTGCGTTTCCAGAGTGCTGTGCCTGCTTCAGGTGATAAGTTTCTAGGATCGGGAAGACTTCTGCTCCGCGACGGCAAAAGTTGCTGATTTGCCTGAAAAACGCGTCTTTTTTGCAGGAAGATGCAAGACTAGGCAATACCCTAAGCCGCGTCTCAGCCTCGAAAGAATGATCATCGCTGGTCGCAGCTCATAAAGATTCTGACAATTTTTCGGCAGGCTCGGAACTCAGGAGGGAAAGCGAAACAAATGAATCCGCTGCCGGAAGTCACTCGTCTCTAGAACCGAGCCTGCCGCTGGGACAGATATTCAACCAGAGCTTTGTCGAACGGCATGCTGGTATCGAGCGGCACGTAATCAGCCCCGACAGCCTGGCAGGTCGTGCGGAAGCGTTCTCGCAGATCACTAACCGCCTGCAAATACTCGGCGCGAATTCCGGCCGCATCGACGATCTCGTGGTCGTTGGTCTCGGGCTCCAACAAGTCCACGCTTCCAGTAAAAGGAAACGTCACTTCTGCCTCATCCAGAATGTGAAACACGATCACGTCGTGACCACGGAAACGCAACATGCGGATGGCATCAATGATCTCATCCTGATCAGCCAGCAGATCCGACATCAGCATCATTAAACTGCGGTGGCGAATCATGGAGGCGATTCGTCGCAGGTTTCCGGCGATATTGGTTGTGCCCGTCGGCTTGCAGCGTTGAAGAACCGAAAGAATGTCGCCCAAATGTGAGCGACGACTTCGTGCGGGGAGGCTGGCCTTCAGTTCATCATCAAAGGTCATCAGCCCGACCGGATCCTGCTGATGAATCATCAGATAGCTGATGGAAGCCGCAAGGCAGATGGCATAGTCAAACTTGGTCAGATCCTGGCGATAGGTGTAGCCCATGCTTCGCGAAAGATCCATCAGCAGATAGCCCGTGATATTCGTCTCGGCCTGATATCGCTTGATGTAAATACGATCGGTGCGAGCAAACACCTGCCAGTCGATATCTTTGGGATCATCGCCGGGTTCATAACGGCGATGTTCGCTGAATTCGACGCTGAAGCCCTGAAACGGGCTGGCGTGCAAGCCTGAGAGCAGCCCTTCAACAATAAACTTCGCGCGAAGATCAAGGCGAGCAATGCTCTGGATCACCGCAGGCTTCAAGTATTGTTCGGCTGATGACATGAAAGGGGCTCAATCCCACAAGGCAAAGTCTCAAATGCACTTCGCGATGTCTCCGAGGCTTAAAAATCGCAATCCGCAAAGTCAGTGAGGGATTTGCAGGAGCACTTTGATCCCTTGCTGACACCTCGGGTTGTGATAAAGGCAACTTATTTCAGGACTGTTACTAACCCGCTGCGACTTCGGACAGCACCTGTTCGGCCACAAAGATCGGAAGTGTCGGCTGGTGATGGACGGCCATGGCGATCGCATCGCTGGGACGGCAATCGATATTGTGAACCATATCGCCGACTTTGATCTTCAGGATGGCGTAATACGTATGATCCTTCATCTCTGTAATGACGACTTCCTCAACCTTTCCGCCCAACGTTTCGACGATGTTTTTCATCAGTTGGTGAGTCATGGGGCGGAACGGCGGTTCTTCCAGCAATCGTCGATTGATGATCTGAACCTCGAACTGCCCTATCAGAATGGGAAATGTTCGAGTCCCCCCGACCTCACGCAGATAGATGGCCTGCTGATCATTCAATTCAGAAACGATTACTCGACTGAGTTCCATCTGCGCAAACACTGGGAAATGCTCCTGAGTCTTTATTGGGGTCGAGTTAGCAGGCTAGTCCAGAAGAGCTCGCCTGCTAACTCAGGGAATTAAGATCATTGCTGGACGACAAGCCTGCTGCACCATTTCGAGAAACACATTAGGCTGCGGCTTACCGTTAAACGATCATAAAGAACAACGAACAAAAAGCCTTATGGCAGACGGCGAACCTTCAGATTCTTGAAGTAGACCTTGCTGTTCGGGTCGTGAGCCTGCAGGGCGAATGTTCCTTCTCCAAGTCGACGTTCAAAATCTTCGGAGAAAGCTTCTTTCCCTTCTGGTTCGGTGTAGTCGACCGTCGTTTTATCGTTGACGCGGATTTCGATGTGCTTGTCCTCGACCTTGATGTAGGTCTTGTACCACTCATTGTCTTTCAAACCTGGGTTGCCCACATCAACGACGCCGTAGAGGCTGCCGGATTTCTTCGGGTCTGACTGAGTCACATTGACCTGACACTCCAGACCAAACCGAGGCCAACCAGTGTCCTGAAACTTCGTATGGAAGTAGATCCCTGCGTTACTGCCGGGAGTCGTCATGACGTCACATTCAAACTCAAAATTCTTAAATGGCTTGCCGTCTCCTTCATAAAAGAGGTGGCTGCGTTCGCCGACACAGACGAGCTTTCCGTCTTCGATCTTCCATGATTCCTTGTTTTCGTTCACTTTCCAACCGTCGAAAGTGATACCGTCCCACATATTTGTCCACGCTGCGGGGTCGTCACCCTTTACGGAAGTCACCAGCACGCAGGCCACAAGGCCTAAAATTGCACTGCGAATCATCATTGAGTTCCTGGAAGTATAGAAAATTGGTGGATGCCGCCACGGCGCAGCGTCGCGGTATCCTCAGACTACCGAATCCGGTCGCTGGATTCCATGCACTCTGCCCGGGACATTCGGTCCACTGTTGTGACTGAGGATTCTCGTGAGTAACATGTCCACATCCTGGAAACCTGTGATCTTATATCGTGAGACCTGACCATGCTGAACTTCGTTGGACGTGGAAGTGCACATACCTGCGACGGGACGACTCGGCGAGATTTCCTGCAGGTTGGGTCATTGGGCGTTGCCGGCCTTTCGCTGGCCGATTATATCGAAGCAAAAGAACACGGGCAGGTGGCTGACGGTCACGATGAACGCTCCTGCATTATGATTTTCAATCTGGGTGCCCCCAGTCAGTTGGACACGTTCGACATGAAGCCGGACGCACCGCTGGAAGTGCGAGGTCCGTTCAAGCCGATTTCCACAAGCTGCGGCAATTACCAACTGTCCGAAATCCTGCCGAAGCACGCCGCGATATCCGAACACATCGCGCTGGTTCGCAGTTGCCATCATACCGGAGCGGCCGTTCATGATGCCGGCTGGCAGATGATGCAGACCGGGCGACAATTTGCCGGTGGTGTGAATACGCCGCATGCCGGATCCGTCGTTAGCTATCTCAAGGGACGCCGAACTGATCTGCCGCCGTTTGTCGTGCTGCCGGAAACCATGGGCCGTGGCGGTGGAAATCTCCCGAATGGCCAGGCTGGCGGTTTCCTCGGGAAAGCTCATGATCCGTTTGCGTTGATGGCCGATCCTTCCAAGCCCGACTTCAAAGTTCCCGACCTCTTGCCACCGGAGAATCTCGGCGAGGTTCGAATCGCGCGTCGACGCAAACTGAGAGATCTCGTTGACGCCACCGTCAAAGATTTTGAATCGACCGAAAACGCGGCCATGATGGGCCGGAATTTCGAAGCCGCTTATCGACTGATGACAAGCACTCAGGCCCGCGAAGCATTTGACCTGACGAAGGAACCGCAGTCCGTGCGAGAACGTTACGGAATGAATCGCTTCGGTCAGTGCTGCTTGCTGTCTCGCCGACTGGTCGAAGCCGGCGTGCGTTTCGTTACGATCAATTCATTCCTGACCGTGTTCGATGAGATCACCTGGGACATCCATGGCTCCAAGCCATTCACATCCATCGAAGGCATGCGCGATATTGTGGCTCCGATGTACGACCAGGGCTATTCGGCTCTGATCGAAGATCTGCATCAACGCGGGCTCTTGAAGAATACCATGGTGTGCAACCTGGCCGAGTTCGGACGAACGCCGAAAGTGAATCCTGCTGGCGGTCGCGACCACTGGCCTCAATGCTTTACCGTCGGTTTTGCTGGTGGCGGCGTGAAAGGTGGCCAAACGGTTGGCGCAAGTGATCCAATCGGCGGTGTACCTGCTGATCGGCCCGTACAGCCAGGTGATGTGCTGGCGACGATCTTCCACAGCTTGGGACTGAAACTGGATTCTCACCTGCCAGGGCCCGCCGGCCGACCATTCCCGCTGGTTGACTTTGGATACCGCGAAATTCACGAACTGTTTTAAGTGAATGGTGTGGCTGCGTTTCCTCGCGCGAACTTGTCGCACTCGACAAAACGCAACATTAAACCGTAGGGTGTGACAAGTGAGCCTTAGCGAACGCAGGCTCACCGGCTGAATCGCCATTTGATTCAACCCGGAAGTGAAGCGTACAAAAGACCTAATCAAGCAGTGCGATTCTGTGAGCTGGGCTAGAAACCAAGTCCGGGACATGGTGTGCCTGCGTTCGCTTGCGCGAACTGGTCACACCCTACAGAAGTGCAACGCTCCCGTCTTTGAACTGTTCCTGAGTTGGATCAGAACACTCCGTAGAAGCCATGTTTCACAAACTCAATTTGTTCGCCGTTGGCTCGGTAGTCCACTCCAACATCGTACAGCAGATGATCCAGTTCGTGATGACGCTCCTCCACGAACCGAATGTAGCCGTCCGGATACTTCTGCCAGTTCAAAAAGAACAACAGTTGATCGATGTTAACGCCTGAGAAATAGATCGTGTCGCAAGTTCGTTTGTTCGCCAGACAGATCGTCTGACAATCTCGCAATTCCGGTCGGTACAGATCATCCAAAGACACTCGCCAGGTGTCGCAATAAACCGAACATTCCAGCTTACCGACAATCTCTTTCTGCTGTTTTTGTGCATCGAAGAAGAAGTAAAAATTCTCCAACTGACGGCCGCCCGCTGAGAACTCATACGCAATCCCGGATGAGACCTGACTGCCTGGGTTGCCGATATACAGATGGACGACATCCAGCACGCCATTCTGCTGGGCAGCCTGCTCCGTAAGATCGAACGAGAACATAAAATACGGCAGGCGCGGGTCCGCGGTTTGGGGAAATCTTAGCAGGCCACCAGTCGCTTCCTGAAGTCGTTCGATGGAAGCAACTCGCCCCTGTCGTTCATAGTCGTAAATGTAGATTTCGAGTGCCCATTGACCGTCGATTCTTTTGATCCCGTAGACGCTGCGGAAATCACCGATGCCTCGCTGGATGGCTTGAAGAATCTTTGTCACCCACGCCGCATGAGGCATCTCATTGACGGCCTTGAACAGCAGAACGCTTGGGCGAAGCTTGCCAGTTCCCGACGCGGGCGGCTCATACGGCCAATGGCAATAGTTGAAATGGGGATCGCCGCTCCTCATCCGCTCAATCAACAGTTCTCGGAGAGGCTTGTCCATCTCGTCGATCTCCTGAGAATCGGATAACGAATGAACCTCAATGCAGGCCCTTCTTACCGAAAGGACTTTCGGCCCGCTCAAGCGAGAACGGCTCAGATTGTGGTGATCAAGCCGAACACAGGAGCGACATTACGCAGCGGCGAGCAGTGCGAGTTCTTCGGCGTTCACGGCGACGATGGCAATTCCAAACTTGTCCGCGATCGCAGCAACCTCTTCTGGATTGATGATGATTGTCATACCGGCTTCAATGGCCAGCACCTTACCGCCCGACTCGTGCATCGTCTTGATGGTGTCTGCACCGACAGTCGGCACATCGAATCGCATATCCTGTTTTGGTTTGGCCACTTTCACGACCGTGAAGCCACCGCGTCGGCACAACTCACCCGCACGACGAATGCAGCGATCGGTCCCTTCGATCGCTTCCACAGCGATCACTGCGGTATCATTAATGACGACTGTCTGGCCAATATCAAGTCGGCCCATTTCACGAGCCATCTCCCAGCCGAACCGAATATCTTTCCACTGAGCGGCGTTGGGGCGGCGGCTGGTCAGAAATCCGTGTTTCACAAGAAGCTCCGGGCAATATTTCAGGGCGGAATCAAAGACCAGATTATCGCGCTCAAACTCACGAATCACCGCCAACAGCAGCGTGTCGTCTTTCTTATTTTCGCGAGCATAGCGAACCCACATATGGATGGTTCGCCAGTCCGGCATCAAGCGAAGCCAGCGGAACGGATGAAAGAGAACGGTCTTCTCAATCTTCCCTGCCATAATGATTCGCTGAACCCCGGCTTTTTTGAACAGTCGAATCGCTTTACCAAAACGCGCGAGCGGAGCGAATCGAAATTCATCGCAGGCGTCATAGAGCTCATCCGAAGCCATGCCAGCCACGCCAAGCCCATAGACATAGTGACCAGCATTGCGAGCGGCACGAGCGAACCGAATGGGAAACTCTCCCGCTCCAGCGAGAAGACCAAGCCTCATCGGAGGCATCGCTTCCACCTCGGAAATCGAATCGAGCCCCGCTACTGCCGGTCTCACGAACGGCAGTATGTCAGGATTGGAATCTGAATTGACCGGCGTAGACATGTAAACTGACTGTGGTGATTTGTTACGGAGGATGGCATTATGCGGCCATCCTCAGATGAAAAGTATTACTCTGCGTAACGCCAAACTTTTCGTTACGGCGAAACGTGTTGATGGTCTGATGAGTGAATCGCCGTTCAACTTGTAATGCTGGCTCCAGCCAGCATTCTGTTTTCAATTGCACAACACCGCCGACTGAAGTCGGCACTAACGGACAGTCCAGAATTAACTTCCGGCTTGAATCGACGGAAGACTGAGCTTCGGTTTTACATTGCGTTTTGTAGGGTGTGACAAGTTCGCGCCAGCGAACGCAGGCTCACCATCCAGGAACTTACGCAGCTGCGGAGTCTCTAATGTCTGGTTTTGCCACTTGTTCTGGTCGCGATCCGGAGGCCGGATCCTGCAGTCGAAGGCGAAGCCCTTCCAGTTCTTTCTCCATTTTCTTGACGGTATCTCGGATCTCCGGAAGTCGCCGGAGAGCCATCAATTGGCGAGTCGTCTCAGCCACCGGACCAGCAGGCGAACCGAGATAAGTCTGCCCGCCAGGCATGTCACGATGAACCCCGGCTTTGGCTCCAATGATCGCACCGTCACCAAGATGCACGTGGTCGGCAATCCCAACCTGCCCCGCGCAGACGACAAAATCGCCTGTCGTTACGGAGCCAGCTAAGCCGACCTGACCCACCAACAGATTGTGTCGACCAATCTGGCAGTTGTGAGCAATCATCACCTGATTATCGATGCGAGTCCCGGAGCCAATTACTGTCTCTCCAATCTTCGCACGATCGATAGTAGTCCCAGCTCCGATCTCCACGTTATCACAAATCCGCACGGTACCATAATGTGGCAATCGCTCATGACCACCGTTTACAAAGCGATAGCCAAAACCGTCGGCACCAATCACGCAGGCCGCATGAATGGTGACGTGATTTCCAATGATGATGTCGTGGTACAACACCGTATTCGCGTGCAGCGTCACATTGTCGCCAACAACTGAGCCATCGCCGACGACAACACCGGATTGAATTTCACAACTGTGACCAATGACCACATCGCGACCAATGACCGCCATCGGATGAATATTCGTGTTGGCACCAATCTGAGCCGTTGCGTCGACCACTGCGTGTGGGGAAACGCCGATGCGCGGCCGTGATCTCAGGGGACGCAGGATTCCGGCGATCGACAGGAGTGCTGTTTCAGCTTCAGGGACCAACAGAAATGTTCGATCCGTGTAAGCAGACAACTCATCCTTAACCGCCAGCGGTGCGACGATGACTTTGCACTTCGACTGTTTTACTCGAGGGAGATTCTTTGCGTCGCCAACGAAGCTTATGTCGCTCTCCGATGCGCGATCGACAACATCAACTCCGGTGATGGTGCGAAGGGGATCACCGAGCACTACAGCGTCAAGAATTTCGGCGATCTCACCTGCCGTTAACGATCTTCGTGCGGTTCCACCGTTCATCCTGCCCTCCCTGTGCTCGTCCGAGTGCCGAATTTCACTGTTCAGCTTCACCCGATCATCATAGCGCAGGCGCGGAGATCACCGCAATAGGAAGCTTTTGCCCCGGATCGCAACAAGGCCCCAAACAAATCATCCCCCAGAGGATTAGCGACGAAAACCCGCACATTCGGCCGCTCTGTCCGACGACTCCAAGGCCATCATGTATGACTGCTTCCGGGGCCAGGTCTCTCTAGAGCAACGATTGCGAATCGTACTGCCCTGCGTAGCAACGGTTTTTACGGGAACCGCGCCGAGCCGCTCCATGCCTTCCTCCGCAATTCTCCAGCAACTGAACCTGTAGTATGTTTCAAACACGCCCGCACCCAACACGAAAGTGTTCACAAGTACAGATATGGACCCTTATCCTGGGCCATAGCCGCCAATTCCAGCCGCGATTGCGAGAGCCCACAAAGTGCATTCTGCGACGTGCTAACCGGCGGGATATTCCGACGCACAGATGGCGGAGAATTCGTTAGGTAGGGTTGTATGGACTTGTTCGCGCTCCGAGTCCCAAAACTCTCGACAAATCCGTGGCGTTTGTTTCTGGCGGGTTTATACATTCACCCGGGGGAAACTGGTCTCCCTGAAGTTTCACAGGAACGTTTCCGTTGTCATCAATACACAACGTGGTACGATTCCGATGGAGTCTCCCTTCCAGCATTGAGAATTGTCAGCGACGCCGGTCCTGTCATGCGTGAGATCCTACGGAGTGGCTTTCGCGACACTGCAGGTTCGGTATTCGTGGGAGGCTTCTGTGGTGATTCAATCTGTCTCAACTGTCCACTGCAGAATTCCGCCCTCGCAAGCCGAATGACATACGGTCGATGCCGCAGATTAAATCCAAAGAGGCTCTCAAGTCATTTCTCCTGACTTCGCGATTGCTGTCCCCAGCGGACTGGAATTCTGCCGCCGGCCAGGTCTCCGACTCGACCTCTGTCGATGCCATTCTGCAGACGCTTGAGCGACGGCAACTCTTGACCCCGTTTCAGAGCGGTCGAATTCAAAAGGGTGAAACCGAAGGTCTGGTACTCGGCCGATACAAGCTTTTGTATCGCAATGCATCCGGCAGCTTTGCTCGCGTTTTCCGCGCTGCGTCGACGGATGATAACAGCATCGTGGCTCTCAAACTGCTTCGCGAACGTTGGGTCGATGATCCGCGAACGGTGGCCAGTTTTGAGCGAGAAGCCCGACTCTGCCAGAAGTTTATTCATCCCAATATTGTCTCGATTCTGGACATCGGCAACGAAGGACGATTTCACTATTTCACGATGGAGTTCATTGAAGGTGGAAATCTCCGCGACTTCATGAACATCCGCAAGACGCTGTCGCCGCTTGAGGCGACTCGGTGCATCTACCAGATCTGCCAGGGTCTGGAATATGCGTTGAAGATGGGAGCTTCTCATCGCGACTTGAAACTCACCAACGTTCTGATGAGCAGCACCGGAGTCGCCAAGCTGGTGGACTTTGGTCTCGCCGGCGCGGAGAACGCAGCACAGGCCGGCACCAGCGATGATGTTCAACGCGCGTTGGAATATTCAACGCTGGAACGCGGCACCAATGCACCTCGTAATGATCCACGCAGTGACATTTTCTTTGCTGGCTCGATCTATTACGAATTGCTCTGTGGCGAAGGTCCATGGTCGCGGACTATCGATCGGGAAGAAAAACTGCAGTTGAGCCGTTACTCCAACGTGCGGCCGCTCAAGCAGGTTCTGCCCGGGCTTCCCGAAGGCATCTATCGAATTGTGAAGACGATGATGGAACTGAATCCATCATCGCGGTACCAGTCTTATGTCGAGGTCAATAAAGATCTCCGCACCTTGCTGGGGGAACTGGGCGAGCCGACCGCTGACACCGTTAAGAAGAATTCCGCATCATCAGGCGGTGCAGGTACTAAGTCAGGTTCTTCCTCAGGCGGGAAGTCTGATAAGAAGTCCTTCAATCTGATGGTTGTTGAACCGGGACGAAAGCGAGAAAAGAAGCTTAAGCAATACTTCGAACAGTATTCGTTCGCATTGAACTTTGTCGAGGATGCTTCTGTCGCGTTTGAGAAGCTGAAGGGCAAAACGCCGCCGGATGGATTGTTGTTCATGGCGGACGTTGATGCCGCGAAAGTTCTGGAACTTTATTCCAAAGTTCAGGCGTACGCTCGCACATTAAAAGTGCCTTGCGTGGCCGTATTCGCGGCAGAAGAAGCGGAAGCAGTCAAGAAACAGATCTACTCGACGAAGTTCGGCGCGACGATGTTTCAGCCGACATCGCCGCGCGACCTCCGTCAGCACTTTGCGGAAATCGCCGGTTTTGATTGCGGTCCCGTAGCGCCACCAGAGCCAGCAAAACGCAAAGAAGCTCCAACGGCGAAGACGGTCCCGGTAAGCAAGTCACCCAAAGTTCAGGAACCGGCTGCCGATTCAGATATCGTTATTGACGATTCAGACATTGAAGTCAGTTCGAAGCCTGCCGCGCCACAGAAGCCATCAGGCGATAAGCCGAAGTCTGGTTCTAAGGAATCGCCGCCAGTCGCGGTCCCTTCGAAGGAACCGAAATCAGAGAAGCCTTCCGGGCCGCAGTCCTCGCCACCAGAATCGACTTCTGTTTCTGCTGGAGCGAGCACTGAGGCCACTGCGGCGAAGGCACCAGCTCCTCAACTTAATGCGGCCCAAAAAGCGGCGGCAATCCGTGCTGCTCAGCGAGCCGCCGAACGGGAAGCGATCGAAAAAGCGGCTGCAGAAAAAGCAGCGGCCGAACGTGCCATTATCGAACAGGCGGAACGAGAAGCTCGGGAGAAAGCAGCTCGCGAACAGGCCGAACTTGATCGCATAGCCGCTGAAAAAGCGGCCGTGGAAGAGGCGGCTCGCAAGAAAGTCGAAGAAGAAGAGCGAGTAGCCCGCGAGAAAATCGAAGCCGCACGTAAAGCCGCCGAAGAAGCCGAGCGAAAGAAGGCCGAAGAAGATCGCATCGCCCGCGAAAAAGCAGAAGCGAAACGATTGGCTGCAGAAGAGGCTGTTCGCAAAAAGGCAGAAGACGAACGCATCGCGAAAGAGAAAGCGGAAGCTGAGCGTCTGGCCGCGGAAGAAGCAGCTCGTAAGAAAGTCGAAGACGAACGTCTCGCCAAAGAAAGAGCTGAGGCCGAACGAATCGCCGCAGAAGAAGCAGCTCGCAAGAAGGCGGAAGCTGAGCGTCTGGCCGCGGAAGAAGCAGCTCGTAAGAAAGTCGAAGACGAACGTCTCGCTAAGGAAAAGGCCGAGGCCGAACGAGTCGCCGCCGAAGAAGCGGTTCGTAGGAAGGCCGAAGAAGATCGCATCGCCGCTGAGAAGGCGGAAGCTGAACGTCTGGCGGCTGAAGAAGCGGCTCGCAAGAAAGCCGAAGAAGATCGCATCGCGGCGGAGAAAGCGGAAGCTGAACGGTTGGCTGCTGAAGAGGCGGCCCGTAAGAAGGCTGAAGAAGCACGCATCGCCGCTGAGAAGGCGGAAGCTGAACGACTGGCAGCCGAAGAGGCGGCTCGTAAGAAGGCCGAA